>Ga0209633_10000103_pt1 | contig 99310 bp, 82 predicted proteins | sample Cruoilmetagenom1_FD_187290 | JGI IMG/M metagenome (GOLD analysis project Ga0209633, IMG submission 187290) | Oil polluted marine microbial communities from Coal Oil Point, Santa Barbara, California, USA - Sample 1 (SPAdes) (version 2) | ecosystem: Environmental > Aquatic > Marine > Oil seeps ... | reverse complement strand
TATATAAGTAAAGGCGAGCCAGTAGTGCCTCTGCTGCCCCTTTTTCGGCTCTTGCATCATTACTTTCAGGCAAATCGCTAACAGCCTCTAACAGATCTTTTTCAACTTGAGCATGTACTTCGTTGACAGTGGATCTTTCTAATTGAAAATCTTCATTATTACTTCCATTAAAAACATTGAGTACAATCGGAACACCTAAGTTCGTTCCATTTGAAAATTGATAGGGTTGCGCGAATAAATTTACCAAATGAAAATGTGTCCAAGCTCTTACAAACTTGGCCTCTGCAATAAATTGCGCTTTTTCCTCATCGGATACATCGGGCAGATTTACACCGGGTAAATTCACTATAATTTGATTAGCTGCCCCTATTGCTTCATAACCATCAAACCAAATATTATCTAAGGAAGTATTTGTAGCTAAAGTTTCAAACTGATCAATTTCCTGTAAACTTGGAAAACTGCCCACAAAATTTACATTATCTGACATATAGTCTGATATGAGCTGGGACATTCCATTTAAATCCCCACTTTGAAGTTTGCTATACATACCCACGACTGCACCAACTATAGTAGCTCTACTATTAAATACGGTATTGGATGCTACATTATCTTCTGGCAAAACATCTAATCTGCTTTCACATGAAGAGAAAATTAGGATGCTAAATAGAATTAGTATTATTTTAATTTTTTTCATTTTTATTGTTTTTTGATTAAAAAGTTATTCTTGCCCCGAACAAATAAGATTTAGATTGTGGCGCCGTAAAAAATGTTTCTCCCTGGAATAGTGGATCTATATCATCTGTTACCTCCGGATCTATCCCATCTAAATCATCACCTTTGATCGTAAATAAATTAGTTGCAGATGCATAAAGCCTCAACCCTGAAATAAATCCTATTTTCTCCAACGCTTTTTCGGGCAAATTATAGCCTAAATTAATATTCTTTAATCTCAAATAAGACCCATCTAACAATTGTTGCGATGAACGCTGATTAAATCTGTTAAAGGTAGCGCTTGTGGGGTTTGGCAAAAAAGCATTATCCCCAGGTTGCCTCCAGAAATTAAGGTTTTGGGTTCTTATATTTACAATACCACCAATAGCGTCATTACCATCTGCAAACCTTAATCCATCTATTACAATGTCATTACCGTAAGAATAATTCATCAAAACAGATAAATCAAAATCTTTGTATTTGAAGGTATTGGTAATTCCACCTGAAAAATCAGGTAAAGGACTACCTACCACCACTCTATCAGTAGAACTAGGGTTTAATGTTATATTACCACTGGCGTCTAACCATTCTGCATCACCTGTTTGAGGATTAACCCCTATATACCTTATCAAATAAAAATTATTTAGTGACTCTCCTTCTATTGCCCTTTGAATTGGACCATCAATAATTCTTCTCCCTTGGGAGTCAGTAGCGGCGTCATCATTTAATTTATTCACTTCGTTCTCAATAAAAGAGATATTAAAGCTTGTGGACCATTCAAAATCCTCTGATCTTATATTTACGGTATTTAAATCAAATTCCCATCCCGTATTCTGCATTTCACCAATATTTTTAGTGATTGTAGTAAAACCTGTTTGCGGTGGTAATACTTGATTTAATAGCAAATCGCTTGTTACCTTTTTAAAATAATTAGCATTGAAACTAATTCTACCATTTAAAAAAGTGGATTTTATACCAATATCAAATGTTTCACTCTCTTCCCATTTTAAATCTGGGTTTTCAGGTTGATTTGGTATAACCCCCGACTGACCATTGAAATCTGCAATAGCACCGGCAGCAAATAACCCCAAAGAAGGAAACGTACCTATTCTATCATTTCCAACGGTACCTAAACTTGCTCTAAATGAGAGATAATCAAAGAAATCTAAATCTTGAATGAATGTTTCTTCTGAAAGTACCCAGCCAGCTGCAACTGACCAAAAGTTTCCAAATCGGTTGTTCTTCCCAAATCTTGATGAACCATCTCTTCTGAATGATCCTTCTAAAATATATTTCCCTTGATAATCATAAGACAATCTTGAAAATAAGCCATATAATCTTGACGGAAATCTATCCCCATTAAGAACTGTAGGTGTTGATCCAGAACCTAAATTTCTAAGGTCATCGGTTAAAAATCCTGTAGAAGCTACATTCGACCTGGTCCGTAAAGTTTCTTCATAATTCAATCCGGCCGTAACAGTTAAATTATGGTCATCCGCAATTATAGTAGTGTATTTAAGTATTTGGTTTGTCAACCATCTATCTTCTGAAATTAATACTTGTTGTGCAGCACCTCCAGGTGAATTGAATTCAGCATTTCTTACAAATTCCTCTAATTCAAGTTTATCCGCTCCAAGTTCTGATCGAAAAGTAAGCCCTTCGAACAATGTAATCTCTGCAAATGCATTACCTATAATTCTAAATGTTTTTAATTCATCTGAATCAAGTGCTACTCTGGCAAAAATATTAGGTATGAATGATCCAGACTGCACAAAATTACCATCGGCATCAAAAGCCGGCACTACCGGACTTTGTAAAAAAGCAGTCGTAAAAGGTGCATTAATATTATTTTCTACTCCAACTCTATTAAGGATCGTATTCGTCGCACTTAAATTTATACCAACCTTTAACCAATCATTAGCTTGATTATCAACGTTTACCCTTGTTGACACCTTTTGCAACGAATTACCAATAATAAATCCTTCGGTATCTTGATAATCTAAACCAAAGAAGAAGGATGTATTTTCACCTCCGCCCCTGATTCCGAGATTATAGTTTTGGGCAACACCTGTTCTTTGCACGCCGCCTAACCAATCTGTACCTGGAGTTCCTATTGAGCCCAAACCCAAACTTTCAGGGGTTACAGTGGTGCCCTGCTGTATTGAAGCAACTTCGGCCTTAAAAGCCCTGAATTGATCTGCGCTTAAAATATCAGGAACGTCTGTAGACTCATTAAACTGAGTATTTACGTCTAATGTTACAGTTGTTTTGGAATTTCTTTTACCTTTTTTAGTTGTAATTAAAATGACGCCATTTGCTCCTCTAGATCCATATATAGATGTTGCTCCAGCATCTTTTAACACGGTAAATGATTCGATATCATTTGCATTGACATATGACAACGGGTTTATTCCCGTGTTTCCGCCACGTAATAAGGTATTATCGGTGTCCGTTAAAGGAACACCGTCAATGACTATCAACGGTTGACTACCTGCATTGATAGAATTCACACCTCTTACTCTAATTACTGAAGCAGATCCTAAAACGCCGGAGGCATTTACAACCTGAACTCCTGAGCTTTGCCCTTGCAATAATTGATCCGGTGAATTAACCTGCAAATTTTCAATCGCAGCTTCTTTGACCACTGAAACATTTTGAATGATCTTTTTTTCTGTTTGTTGTCCGTATCCTATTACCACAACTTCATCTAAAATATTATCGCCTACAAATACAACGTCAATTATATCTGATATCCCTACCGTTTTTTCTTGCGAAATCATTCCCACAAAACTAAATTGTAATACATCTCCGATATTTGCTTTGATCGAATATTTACCATCAAAATCAGTCTCAGTACCTGTAGTAGTACCTTTTATAATAATGCTAACTCCAGGTAATGGCCCTGAATCGTCAGTTACTGTGCCCGAAATAGTTTTTTCTTGCGCTAATACTGATGTAATACCTATAAAGAAAAATAACAGTATTAGAATTTTTTTTACTTCCATAAAATAAATTTTTAATTAAACATTTGAATTAGTGTAGATGAAAAAAAGCAGGCTAAAGATTAAATACCTTTAAATGAAGTCAAAGTTTAGTGGAAATTTAAAAATAGATTTTCTTAATGCCTGCTCATTAATTCAAATACAGGTCAAAAAAAATAATTTCTGTGGGGTGAATAGGTAATGCCTATAATAATTTTCCTTGCCGATAGAAAATTACCTTAAATTTACTTTATAGCTACCTATGTTTTGATTCTTTAAGTTCTTTACATACTCAGAAGGTGTAGTATGAGTTTGTTCTTTAAAGGCCTTATTAAATGTAACTTTGTTATTGAAACCAACATCATAAGCTACATCTATAATATTTAAATTATTATTGGTGTCGTCTTTAAATATTTGCTTGGCTTCTTGAATTCTATAGTTATTAATTAGATTAAAAAAATTGACATCAAAATGTTCATTAATTACTTGAGACATATTATGCCTTGTTGTACCCAGTAATTGTGAAAGTGTATCTAAATTGATATCATTCATTTTAAACACTTTTTCTTCATTCAACAACTTTAATAATTGCTCCTTGAGATCATTTGAAAAACCTTTCGTTAAACCAGATTTTTGATATTTCAAGAACAATTCGTTAAACAAATATTTTTTGCTGAAAATTCGAGGCTGAACATATGCGATATACGCTACGTATAAAACAATAATAGACATTGAAAGTATTTGTGGGTAAATTAGAATATTAGACGTCACTATATTCATCAAAGCTATTCCATAAACTATATAGGACATAATATAAACTGTATTTAATATAATGATGTTCTTTTTCCACTTTAAAACATCTGTATGATATTTCGATTTTTTATGTAAACAACCTCTATAAATCCTATAAGCAAGATATCCATAAATTACCAAAGAAAGATATTTAATAATTACTACAGTTTGCAATGTAGAATGTAAAATTTCATCTCTATTATACATTAAATGTAATTTTTCTTCAGCAGATAATGTATAAATCGGTAAAAAGTATAAGAATAAAATTATAGATGGCACCAGGTGCAACAAATCAACCAATCTGAACATGTACTTTTCAGAAATCCGTTTAAAATAAAAATATAAAAGTGGGCCATATAAAAATGAAAATGAAGTTGTTATATATAATGAGTGTGGAAAATTAAAGCTAAATTTTGATAAAAATAAGCATAGATGAATCATGAAAAAAGAGTGAAATAGTACAAATGAACTTATAAGGATATTGGCTATTGTATCACCTTTTTTTCTTAAATTTAAAACTATAGCAACAAAAATGCCTATTAAACCCGAGGAAAAGAAAAATAAGATCCACCCATTAAGTTCAGGTTCATATTTTTTTAAAACACTTTTGTATTCTTTCGATTCAATAATATTGTCAAAAACACTATTATTTAGAATATTGATATTATTTGAACTTTTGATGTATTTTTCTAAATAAGCACTTGCTGTTGATCCGTCTTTTAAATAAGCATAGCTTATGGCTATATTTTTTAAATCTTCATTGGAAAATTCAATTTTATCGATTAATGCTTTTTGATGCCATTCAATTACAGATTGAGCGTATCCTATATTAAATTCGAGTTGATCACTTAAACGAGAGCTATCTATCTGAATTCCTTTATAAAAAGTTACACCTTTTATTTCATTAGTTGTTTTCGCATGAATATTGACATGCGATAACAAGAATAATATGTAAATTATCCTTAGAGACTTCATTTTAAGGTAGATTATTTGAATTAAACCTTCATAAAGATATAATAAATAAAAGTTAACATTTTGTTAAACTACTGAGAAATAGTAACTCCCGATAATATCTTACCCTATAATTAAAGCGAAAATAACGAGTAAAAAACAGCATCAGCCACTGGTAATATCTACATTAAAACCATAATTGTGATACCTGGTAAAAATTTGAAAGATAATTTTCGCGCTATTAACCATTAGCACTTATTAAATTATCTTTAAATTAGTGCCAGCTTATTCTGCAATTTTGCTCAATAGTTTGTTGCTATGATATTAATATCAAAATTTCTAATTCCGAAAAAATACAATGGCATGGCCATTTATCCTTTTATTTTTATTAAAAATAAATCGTTAGCCGACAATTCAATATTGATAAACCATGAACGCATTCATTTAAAACAACAACTAGAATTATTATGGATTTTCTTCTTTGCATGGTACATCATCGAATTTTTTATACATCTTACCCGGTTAAGAAATTGGAATAAAGCCTATCACAATATAAGTTTTGAAAAAGAAGCCTACAAAAATGAAGACAATCTTTATTATATTGAAGATCGCAAATTTTGGGCATTTTTAAAATACTTCAATTAAGATTAAATCATTTATAATTGTAACTTGCATCGTCAAATTATAGTACAGATAAATGGAGCATATTAAAGCTTATATTCCTAAGAATAAAATCAGAATTGTTACAGCTGCCTCACTATTTGATGGACATGATGCTGCCATAAACATTATGCGCAGAATTATCCAGGCAACGGGTGTTGAAGTCATTCATTTGGGGCATGATCGTAGTGTTGAAGAAGTTGTAAATACAGCCATACAGGAAGATGCTAATGCCATAGCCATAACCTCATATCAAGGTGGGCATAATGAGTATTTTAAATATATGTTTGATTTACTCAAAGAAAAAGGAGCATCTCAAATTAAAATTTTCGGTGGTGGTGGTGGTGTTATTCTTCCGGAAGAAATTAAGGAGTTGATGGATTACGGTATTACAAGAATTTACGCACCTGACGATGGTAGAAAAATGGGCTTACAAGGTATGATCAATGATATGATATCTTCCTGTGACGTAGATATTTCATTGTTCAATTCTCTCTCGTTGGAAGCCATTAAAGACAGTGTTAAAAATAAAGAGGTAAAGACTATTGCCCGCTTAATAACTATTGCTGAAAACAGGTCAGGAGAGTTTCAAGAAATATTTTCACCTTTGGCGAAAATCGAAAAAGATGACCCTCCGGTTTTAGGCATTACAGGCACAGGTGGTTCTGGAAAATCGTCGTTGGTAGATGAATTAGTACGTAGGTTTTTAGTTGATTTCAAAGAAAAGACCATCGCTATAGTTTCTGTAGATCCGTCTAAAAGAAAAACAGGAGGCGCTCTACTAGGTGATAGAATAAGAATGAATGCCATAAAAAATGGACGTGTTTATATGCGTTCGTTGGCTACACGTCAATCGAATTTAGCCTTATCAAAACATGTCAATGACGCTATCGATATTCTAAAAGTCGCTGCATTTGATTTAATTATATTAGAAACTTCCGGTATTGGACAATCTGATACAGAAATTTTAGATCATTCTGATGTTTCACTCTATGTGATGACTCCTGAATACGGTGCGGCCACACAACTTGAAAAAATTGATATGATTGACTTTGCCGATGTTATTGCTCTTAATAAATTTGATAAACGAGGTGCTTTAGATGCCCTACGTGATGTCAAAAAACAATACCAACGTAATCATAATTTATGGGATCGTAAGGTCGATGAAATGCCGGTTTATGGCACTATTGCTTCACAATTTAATGATCCGGGAGCTAATACACTTTATGGCGTATTGATTGACAAAATAGATCAAACAACCAAGGCTGATTTTAAAAGTTCTTTCGAAGTTACAGGTGAATTGTCTGAAAAGCAATTTATCATTCCTCCTAATAGAACTCGATACTTGTCTGAAATAACTGAGAACAATCGCAATTATGATAAAATATCCAGAGAACAAAAAGAAATAGCGCAAAAATTATATGGAGTTTTTAAAACGATCTGTTCCGTAATAAATGTTGGTTCGAGCGCAGTCGAGAACTCTTTGCTTGCTCAAAACGGGTTAAATGAAGAAAAGATTCTTCACTTTGTTCAGAATGACAATGATAAAACACTTGTATCTCTTTTATTCAAAGAATTTTCCCGTATAAAAATGGATTTGAACCCTCATAATTGGGATACTATTTTAAATTGGCAAAGTACAAAGCAACTTTATAAAAATGAAGTCTATTCTTTTAAAGTACGTAACAAAGAAATTAATATTCAAACACATACCGAATCCTTATCACATTTACAAATTCCTAAAATTGCATTACCTAAATATGAAGCCTGGGGCGATATATTATACTGGATATTACAGGAAAATGTTCCCGGCGAATTCCCGTTTGCAGCGGGCATTTACCCGTTTAAACGAACTGGTGAAGACCCGGCAAGAATGTTTGCCGGCGAAGGTGGGCCAGAACGTACGAACAGGCGTTTTCACTATGTGAGTTTGGGTTTAGAGGCTAAACGTTTATCTACGGCCTTTGATTCTGTTACCCTTTATGGAAATGACCCTCATATACGACCAGATATTTATGGTAAAATTGGAAATGCAGGGGTATCAATATGCTGTTTAGACGATGCGAAAAAGTTGTATTCAGGTTTTGAATTGACCAATCCAATGACTTCGGTTTCAATGACCATCAATGGTCCGGCTCCAATGTTGTTAGGGTTTTTTATGAATGCAGCCATTGACCAGGAATGCGAAAAATATGTCCATGAAAACGGACTAGAAAAAAAGATTCAGCAAAAAATCACTGCTATATACAAAAATAAAGGAGTTAACCGACCAACATACCAAGGTAAATTACCTGATGGAAATAATGGTTTAGGATTACTATTACTCGGAGTTACCGGTGATGAAGTGTTACCCGATACTATTTACCAAAAAATAAAAACCGAAACAATAACCAAAGTACGTGGTACAGTTCAAGCCGATATTTTAAAAGAAGATCAGGCACAAAATACCTGTATTTTTTCTACGGAATTCGCCTTGCGTTTCATGGGTGATGTACAAGAATATTTCATTACGAATAATGTTCGTAATTTTTATTCGGTTTCCATATCCGGTTACCATATTGCAGAGGCTGGCGCAAATCCTATTTCACAATTGGCATTTACGCTTTCCAATGGTTTTACTTATGTTGAATATTATCTATCTCGTGGAATGGATATCAATAAATTTGGCCCCAATCTATCCTTCTTTTTTTCTAACGGGGTTGATCCTGAATATTCCGTTATCGGGCGCGTGGCCCGTAAAATTTGGGCAAAAGCTATGAAATTTAAATACGGTGCCAACGCCAGAGCTCAAATGCTGAAATACCATATTCAAACTTCAGGGCGTTCATTACATGCTCAGGAAATTGATTTTAATGATATCAGAACAACCCTGCAAGCATTGTATGCTATTTATGACAACTGTAATTCATTACATACCAATGCATATGATGAGGCTATAACTACTCCAACAGAGGAATCTGTCCGCAGGGCAATGGCAATCCAATTGATTATCAACAAAGAATTAGGCCTTGCAAAAAATGAAAACCCAATACAAGGTGCCTTTATCATTGAAGAATTAACCGATCTGGTTGAGGAAGCTGTCTTAGCCGAATTTGATAGAATTACAGAACGTGGTGGTGTACTTGGCGCAATGGAAACCATGTATCAACGTTCTAAAATTCAAGAAGAGAGTTTGTATTATGAAACCTTAAAACATACTGGTGAATTCCCAATCATTGGTGTAAATACATTCTTGAGTAGTAAAGGTTCACCCACCATTATTCCTAAGGAGGTAATCAGAGCTACAGAAAATGAGAAAAAACATCAAATTAAAGTGGTAGAAAATTTGAATATAGGAAATGAAGAGAGGGTGGCAATACAGTTGCGTTTATTACAGGAGAAATCAATTCATAATGAAAATATCTTTGAACAATTGATGGAAGCAACTAAAGTATGTTCCTTAGGCCAAATTACGCATGCTCTATTTGAAGTTGGCGGACAATATCGTAGGAATATGTAAACATATGCTGGTCTTTCTAATTAGAAAAGCATTGAATTTAATCCTGTTAGAGAATAATTTTTAAACGACGCTTTTCTTTTGTAGATTTACCCTAAATCTAATCATTATGCAGCAATTTCTACTAAGGTTATTATTTCTTCTTTGCTTAACTATTTCTATCTCATCGTGTAAAAAAACAAACCCGGCACTTGCTGAGGAAAAACAGGATACCTATGTACAAGACCATTATAACAAACAAGAAGTGACCATTACTATGAGAGATAGTATTAAACTACACACTACTATCTATTCACCTAAAGATAAAAGTAAAACATATCCCATTCTATTAATGCGAACGCCCTATAGCTGCAGGCCTTATGGTGAGGATAACTATCGCGAAAAGATTGGCCCCAATGTCCATTTAATGGAAGAAGGAAACATTATTGTATATCAGGATGTAAGAGGGAGATGGATGAGTGAAGGTATGTATGATAATATGAGGGCCTACCTGCCAAACAAAAAATCAAATACTGATATTGATGAAAGTTCTGATACCTATGATACCATTGATTGGTTAGTAAATAACGTCGAAAATAATAATGGCAATGTGGGTACCTGGGGAATTTCATATCCTGGCTTTTATGCAACATATTCGGCTATAGATGCGCACCCTGCTTTAAAAGCTGCGTCGCCACAAGCTTGTATAGGTGACTTCTTTTTTGATGATTTTCATCATAACGGAGCGTATTTGTTGAGCTATTTTCGGATTACCGCATTATTTGGTACACAAAAAGACAACCCTACAGATTCAGCCTGGTACAAACTCCCTGACCTTAAAACGAAGGATCAATACCAATTCTTTTTAGATGCTGGTCCGTTGAGCAATCTAAATAAGTATTTTCAATATGAAACGGTTGATAACCCCTCTTTAAAGAATAATGATAAGGTAGATGATTTCTTTTGGGAAGAGTTAAAGGAGCATCCGAATTATGATAGTGTTTGGCAAAGCAAAGGCATCATTCAACATCTTAAAAGTATCAAATCATCGGTGGCAACTATGATCGTAGGTGGTTGGTTTGATGCTGAAGATCTGTATGGTCCGTTAGAAACTTATAAAACTATTGAAGAATACAATCCTAAAAACTATAATACAATGGTTTTCGGACCATGGGATCATGGTTCCTGGGCGCGCAGCAAAGGCACAAATAGTGTTGGAAATTATTATTTTGGAGATTCTATTTCAGAATTCTTTCAGGAAAAAATTGAAACCAAATTTTTTAATCATTTCTTAAAAAATGATGGTACAATAAATTCAGGCCTACCCGAAGCATATGTATTTGATTCTGGTAGAAAAGAATGGAAAATGTATGATAGCTGGCCTCCAGAAGGTATTGTAAAAGAAACGATGTACTTATCGAATAATCAGGAATTAACATCGGATGTAAGATCTAATTCAGCTATCAAATTTATTAGTGATATTAAAAGGCCCGTTCCGTATTCTGAAGATATCAAAACCGTATTTACGCCAAGAAAATACATGACCGATGATCAACGCTTTGCAGCTAGAAGGCCTGATGTGTTGGTTTTTGAAACGGAAGTGTTAAAAGAGGATATAACCTTAGCGGGTGATATACTGGCTAAATTAAAAGTTGCAACGACCGGTACCGACGCAGATTGGATCGTTAAAGTAATTGATGTACATCCCAACGATATCGAAGAACAGGAAAAAGTTATGCAAGATCATTTGAAATTGAGTAATTACCATTTAATGGTACGCAGTGAAGTAATGCGAGGTAAATTTAGGAACAGCTTTTCCAAACCAGAACCTTTTGTGCCTAATAAGCCTACTGATGTTGTTATTAAATTGCAAGATGTATTTCATACTTTCAAGAAAGGACATAAGCTACAGGTGCAAGTTCAAAGTACCTGGTTTCCTTTAATTGATTTAAATCCTCAAACTTTTGTGCCAAATATTTTTAAGGCTAAAGAAAAAGATTTTAAAACCCAAACACATACCGTTTTTACATCTTCCTCAATTGAATTTTCAATTCTAAAATAACATTGTGAGAGCCGGTGTTTCATTAAAAGGTCAAAAAGCCAGATATGCCATTTTTTTGTTGGCTCCTGTTCTATTTTTATATATCGTTTTTTTTGTAGAGCTAGATCCTGATAAGCCAATAATTACGTACACACTTGCTGTAGCAATTTTAATGGCATTATGGTGGATTGTGGAAATAGTGCCTCTGGGAGTTACTTCTTTATTGCCGTTTCTCTTATTTCCGATTCTAGGTGTTATGAATGGTAAGACAGTCGCTTCCAATTACTTTAACGATATTATTTTTCTATACCTCGGTGGTTTCCTATTTGCTCTGGCAATGCAAAAATGGAATCTGCACAGGCGAATCGCACTGAAATTATTGTTAGTTGTGGGTAATAGCCCAGCACGGATAATGTTAGGTTTTATGTTAGGCACCGCATTTCTTTCGATGTGGATATCAAATACGGCAACAACTATGTTGATGATACCAATACTCATATCTATCATCTTAAAATTAGAAGAAACAAATACAAAAGAAAATGTTCATCACTTTTCAACCGGTTTATTATTGGCAGTAGCATACAGCGCCTCTATTGGCGGGATTTCTACTTTAGTTGGTACTCCTCCAAATCTATCATTTGCGAGAATTTTTGTTATTTATTTTCCCAATGCTCCTGAAATTTCTTTTGCTTCCTGGTTTTTTTATGCCTTCCCCATAGTTGTAATTTTATTTCTAATTGCATTCGGGTACTTATATCTCGTTTTTATAAAAAATGATGCTTCACAATGGAAAACCATAGATACCTCAACTATAAAAAGTGAATATAAAAAATTGGGACCCTGGATATTTGAACAAAAAATATTGGCTGTATTTTTTACCTTACTTGCATTATTATGGTTTACCAGAGCTGATCTTACATTGGGTACATTCACGATAAAAGGATGGTCTAGTTTGTTTGATAATCCTAAATTTTTAAATGACGGTACCGTTGCCATAGCAATAGCTGTTTTATTATTTTTAATTCCAACAAAAAGAAATAAGCGAAAATTTATAATGGACTGGAAAACTGCTGAAGATATACCATGGGAAATCATATTACTTTTTGGGGGTGGATTTGCTTTAGCAAGCGGTTTTAAAGAATCTGGTTTATCACAATGGTTTGGTGATCAACTAATCTGGTTAAAAGATGTTCATCCATTTATAATCATATTATCAGTAGCCTTATTGATAACTTTTTTGACAGAATTGACTTCCAATGTTGCCACAGTTGAAACTTTTCTACCTGTTTTGGCAGGATTGGCAATGAGCATCGAAATGAATCCATTATTGTTTATGCTGCCGGCTACCATTGCTGCTTCCTTAGCTTTTATGTTACCTGCCGCTACTCCGCCTAACGCAATTATTTTTGGTACCAAACGGTTGAAGGTAATTGATATGTCAAAAACCGGATTTGCATTGAATTTAATAGGAATTATCATAGTTACCCTGGCTTCCTATTATTTGGCAACTTTTATCTTTGACATTACATTAGATACCTATCCCGAATGGGCTAGATAACTATTAGGATAATTTTAACACCCTAAAAATCAAAGATTCAACAGAGGTTTTGTATTTTAGAAAGTGAAATTATGCTGTTTTGAAAAAATTTATTTACGTACTCTTACTTTACTATTGTCAATCCATAATAGGGCAAAATAGTATATTCCCGAAAGGTGAAATTATTGATTCAATCGCGATAAATAAAGATTCAATGGAAACATTTTCTCTTTATCTTCCTAATCAATTCAATGCTAACAAACTATCTTCAATTGTTTTTATTTTTGACCCAGTAGCTAGAGGAAAAGTTGGGATTCACCCTTTTATCAAAGCTGCTGAAGAATATGGTTATATTTTGGTATGCTCAAATAACTCAAGAAATGGCCCCTTTGAAAAGAATTTTGAAATAGCCAATCGTTTATTTGAAAAGATCTTTTCTGATTTTGCTATAAATCCAAAAAGAGTTTACACCGCAGGATTTTCTGGTGGGGCAAGATTAGCCTCTACAATTGCGATAATGACAGAACAAATACAAGGAGTAATTGCATGCGGCGCCGGGTTTTCATCATATCAAATCGGTTTTCCAGATGCTATTCATTTCTCATATGTAGCTATTGTTGGTGATCAAGATATGAATTTACTCGAAATGTATAAGACTAAAGATTATATAACAAAACTAAAAGTTTCTAATGAGTTATTTGTCTATGAAATGAATCATAAATGGCCTTCCCAAGAACAAATTCTACCTACATTTGATTGGCTACAACTTGAAGCATATAAAAAGGGAATCGTACCATTAACTGATACAAAAATTAAAACCATCTATAGAAATTATTATCGAAAAGCAAAGAATTTAGAGGCGGATCATAAATTAATCTATGCGGTTGATGAATATAAAAGAATTATAAAAACTTTCGGTAAATATTTTAAACTTGATAGTATACATGCTAACCTAAATAATTTAAATAATAATAACATTCTCAAAAAAGAAAAAAAGCAACTCAAATCTATTTTCTTAAAGGAAGCTAATCTTACCAAAATGTTTGCTGAACGATTTAAAAATGATATTACCAAAAAGAATATTAACTTTAAATGGTGGAAATCAGAAATTAACAAACTTAAAAAAGAAGAAAAAACTGCTCGGCCAAATAAAAAGAAAATGTTATATCGATTACTTTATAAAGTTTTTGCACTGGCAATTGAAACCGTTAATGTTGGTAAAGGAGTAGAAAATAGTAATCAAGCTACCTTTTGCTATGATCTTTGCATACTTGTATATCCAAAATACCATTTTCCATATTTTAAGCAGATAGAAAATCATATTAATGAAAATGATGTGTCAAAAGCCTTAAATTACTTAGAAAAGTTGATTAATAGCGGGTATAATGATATCAACGCTATAAAAAATAATAAAATGTTTGAAAGTCTAAAAAGTAATGATAGATTTATTGAATTGATCAAAAACTAATTTTTCATTCGTAAAAGGGACCTAAGCCATATACTTAATAAAACTGCGATCAAACATAAAAATCCCATTAAATACCAGTTAGCGTCAAAACCAAACCTATCAACAATTTCCATCCCTGTTTTTGCACTAAAAATATGTGCCAATGAAAATGCCATAGCATACAATGCCATATATAATCCTTCCTTTCCTTTAACCGCTTTAGTCATGGCAAAGGAATTGGTGAATGGAAATGCTAACATTTCAGCAATGGTAATAATAATCATGCTAATTATTAGAATACTTATCCCATAAGAAATATTAAGCACAAAAAAACTGGCTGCAAAAAGCAATAGGCTCCAAAAAATAATTTTAATCCTATCAATTGAAGATTCCTCTAACTTATGTATTATAGGCATTTCTGTTAAAAAAATGATGGCACCATTCATAGACATTAACAATCCAATTTCAACTTCAGTCAAACCATAAATATCCACATAGTACAAAGGCATTGTAGAAAACAATTGCATAAAAGTAAAACCCATTAAGAATACAATTATTAAAAATATCCAGTAGGCCTTATCTTTAAAAATAGAACTTTTGGTATTGACCTCTTCAACTTCTTTTTCTTTTTTTATAAACTCCTTATTTTTTAATACCGTTTTAAATACTACTATTGCCAAAATACAGGTTATACCATCGATCCAAAATAAGCCATTATAACTCAATCCGGCAATAATGAGACCCCCTAAAAAAGGTCCAAATGAAAAACCCAGATTAATCGCAAGTCGTATCAATGTAAGTGACCTGGTTTGATTTTCAGGTTTACTGTAGGCATTTAGAGATACAAATATTGCTGGCCTGAATGTATCGGCAACTGTCATAATTAAAAATATTGCAATCATGAATCCCCAAAAGGTTCTTATGTATTGCAAACCAATAAACAGAAATCCGGTCAATAGCAAACTCCAGAACATTACTTTATAATACCCTACTTTGTCAGTGAGTTTTCCACCTAGCCATGAGCCTAAAAATGAACCTACACCAAAAGCACTCATTATCCAGCCTACTTGCGGTAATGTGAACTCCAAATCCTTTGTTAAATATAATGACAGAAATGGGATCACCATGGTTCCTGCCCTATTTATAAATGTGATTAATGCCAACCACCATATTTCAGGTGAAAGGCCCATAAAAGAATTTCTATATAATTGTAATGTCTTTTTTACCATGGTTTGTTCTATAAAACTAAAAAACCCGGCGAATCGCCGGGTTAAATTTTTATTGTTATTATTTATAGTATAATAGTTACAACAAATATACACACCGGTTTTGATCTGAATAAATAGATCTTAGCTGGACACATATTTTTGTTGAGTACATCATTGTTTTTTAATTGATAAGCCAAATCTACAAAAAAAATTAATTCAAAGCTTTGATTAATTCTTATCTTTGATTAAAAATCTAAGACTTGTGAAAAAACTCGGCCTAATGCTATTGTTGTTAAGTTTCTTAACAGGATGTTCTAAAAAAATAACATTTGATGATTATACCGCCTCTATTAAAGATTTCCAATATGAATTGAATGCAAAATATGCTGACGAGAAGGATTCGCCTTTGATGGAAGAAGACCTAAAAGAATTTAAATCTTTGGATTTTTTCCCGATAGATTCGACCTATAAAGTCCATGCAAAATTTGAATTAGAAGATAACCCTATTTTTTTTGAAATGCCGACTACTACCGATAGAAAACCAATATATAAAACATATGGCACTGCTACCTTTGTATTAGAAGGAAAAGAGTTAAAACTTCATATTTATCAAAATCAAGACCTTATCAAAAAACCTGAGTATAAAAATCATTTATTCATTCCTTTTACGGATTTAACAAATAGTAAGGGGAGCTATGGCGGTGGAAGGTATATCGATTTGGAAATTCCTGAAGGAAATACAATTGTAATTGATTTTAACACCGCTTATAATCCATATTGTGCATACAATCACAAATACTCATGCCCCATTCCACCACGTGAAAATGATTTGGCAATTGCCATAGAAGCGGGTGTAAAAGATTTTGGAAAACATTAAATCTACAATGGAAATCAAAGAGGACATCATACAAAGTCATCAACGAATTTTACCTTATATACATCCTACACCCGTATTTACATCGCAAATAATTAATAAAATTACGGGAGCAGAATTATTTTTTAAGTGTGAGAATTTTCAAAAAATGGGTGCTTTTAAGATGCGTGGCGCCACGAATGCAATCTTGCAATTAAGTGATGGACAAAAACAAAAAGGCGTAGTAACACATTCCTCAGGTAATTTTGCACAAGCACTCGCATTGGCAGCGAAAAATTTAGGTGTTAAAGCATATATAGTCATGCCTAGTAATGCTCCAGAAGTAAAGAAAAGAGCTGTAGAGGGTTATGGAGGTATCATTACGGAATGTAAGCCAACATTGGAAGCCAGAGAAACAATGGCAGCTCATATCCATCAAGAAAAAGGAGCAACTTTTGTACATCCTTTTAATGATTTTAATGTCATACTTGGCAATGCCTCTGCAGGTAAAGAATTATTAGAAAAGTATCCTGAGTTAGATATTATTATAGTTCCCGTAGGTGGTGGTGGATTAATATCTGGAGTTGCTTTAAGTGCCATTCCTTTTGGTAACCACTGCAAGGTAATCGGTGCAGAACCTTTTAATGTAGATGATGCATATCGTTCTTTAGAAAGTGGCCAAATTGAACATAACATAACTACTGACACCATTGCTGACGGTTTGAAAACTTCATTAGGTGATATTACTTTTAATATTATCAATAACCATGTAGAAAAAATAATCAGGGTTACCGAAGAAGAAATTGTAAAAGCAATGCAACTTATCTGGGAACGTATGAAGATCATAGTGGAACCTTCAAGTGCTGTTACTTTGGCAGCAGTTTTAAAATCGAAAACCGAATTTGTGGGTAAAAAAGTGGCATTAATACTATCAGGAGGAAATGTCGATCTTAAAAACTTGCCCTTTTAATATTTTTTCTTTGGATCTGCTCTATTAGAACTAACTTTGATTTACCTATATTAGAGTTTTGTGATATAAACAAAAGTTAGTAAATTTAATCTCACTTCCTGTCAGAAATAAAAATCCATAGTTTTTGTCCTTTCAGAAGTTTCATGAATCATTAACCATAATAAAATGAAAAAAAAGAAAAGATTTGTAATTGTATTTAATTTAACATTATTAGTTCTAATGTTAAACGGTATAATCATTCAAGCTCAAGACCGAATTACAGGGCCCAATTTTACGACACGATCAGAGGTTATTGCAAAAAATGGTATGGTTGCCACAAGTCATCCCCTAGCCACACAAGCGGGTTTAGATATTCTAAAAAAAGGAGGAAATGCTATTGATGCCGCAATAGCAGCAAATGCAACTTTAGGGTTAATGGAGCCAACAGGTAGTGGTATTGGTGGTGATTTATTTGCTATTATTTGGAGTGCAAAGGATAAAAAATTATATGGTTTGAATGCAAGTGGACGTTCTCCTGAAAAATTGAATTTGAAATATTTTCAAGATCATAATATGACTAAAATTCCATCCTTTGGACCTCTTCCTGTAAGTGTACCGGGTTGTGTCGACGGATGGTTCGAAATGCACGGTAAATTTGGAACCATGCAAATGGGTGAAATTCTTGCTCCAGCTATTAAATATGCCAATGAAGGATTTCCGGTAACGGAACTGATTGGCTATTATTTGACTTTGACTTCCAAAAGATTCAATAGTTATCCAAATTTTGCTGAAACATATATGCCAAATGGAAAGGCACTGGAAAAAGGTATGGTTTTTAAAAACACTTATTTAGGTGATACCTATGCTAAAATAGCCAAAGGCGGTAAAGAAGCATTTTACAAAGGCCAAATTGCTAAAACAATCGCTGATTTTATACAATCACAAGGAGGTTTTCTAAGTGAAAAAGATTTAGCAAATCATACATCAGAATGGGTTGAACCAGTATCTACCAATTATAGGGGTTATGATATTTGGGAACTCCCACCAAACGGGCAAGGTATTGCCGCTTTGCAAATTTTGAATATTATGGAAGGCTACGATGTTAAAAATATGGGGTTTGGTAGTCCTGAATATGTACATCATTTTATTGAAGCAAAAAAATTGGCTTTTGAAGACCGCGCAAAATATTATGCCGACCCGGCTTTTAATAAATTGCCTGTCGCCAAATTAATATCAAAAGAATATGCAGACGAACGCAGAAAACTGATAATGCACAATGCTGCCAGAACATATGATGCAGGAAAACTTGAACAAGGAAATACTATTTATATGACAGTATCTGACAAAGAAGGCAATATGGTTTCACTTATTCAGAGTAATTATCGTGGAATGGGTTCCGGTATGGTTCCTCCAAAGTTAGGATTCATGTTACAAGATCGGGGAGAATTGTTTTCATTGGAAAAAGGGCATTATAATGTAATTGAACCCAATAAAAGGCCATTTCATACAATTATTCCGGCATTTATCACCAAAAATGGAAACCCTTGGGTAAGTTTTGGATTAATGGGTGGTGCTATGCAGCCACAAGGCCATGCTCAAATTGTTATGAACCTGGTTGATTTTGGGATGAATTTACAAGCTGCAGGAGATGCTCCTCGTATGCAACATAGTGGTTCTACCGAGCCTACAGGAGGCAGAATGACCGACGGGGGTCAGGTCTTGCTTGAATCTGGATTTCCATATGAAACGATCAGAACCTTGATGAAAAAAGGCCATAAAGTTGGTTTTAGTTTAGGTAGCTATGGCGGATATCAGGCCATCATGTGGGATGCCGAAAATGGTATTTACTATGGTGCCTCAGAATCAAGAAAAGACGGGCAGGCTGCCGGTTATTAATTAATTATGATTGCGCTAACAAAATAATATGAATTAGAATTTATTCGGAGTATTCTCTAAAAGATCCAATTACTATTTTAAATATGAAAGCGAATGGTTATACATAAATTTTTTACCCAACTTTTAATAATTACTATTTGCTCATCATTTTTAAGTTGTTTTAATTCTAAAAATAAAAATGCAACAATAATTCTGGATGAACTTACTATTTCTAAAATCCACAAGGCTTATAGCGATGGAAATTATAATGCTCAACAACTAATTGGGGCTTATCTACAAAGAATTGATAGTTTAGATAGTAAAACCAATGCCATTACTTATGTCAATAGGGAAGCCTTAGCTACTGCTCAAAAACTAGATGAGGAATTTGCAAAAACAGGTACATTAAGACCTCTTCACGGAATTCCACTTATCGTAAAGGACAATTATAATACCAAAGGAATGCCAACCACTGCAGGAGCACTAGCATTAGAACATTTTATACCAGAGAGCAATGCTTTTGTAGTGCAGCGATTGGTAGATGCAGGAGCCATTATTATTGCAAAATCCAATATGGCTGAATGGGCCTTTAGTGCCAAACATACTGAAAGTTCTACCGCAGGTACAACACGTAATCCTTATAACTTAGAATATGTTCCCGCAGGTTCGAGCGGTGGTACAGGAGCCGCAATAGCGTCTAATTTTGGTACTATCGGATTGGGTACGGATACCGGAAATTCGATTAGAGGCCCATCTTCACATAATGCGTTAGTAGGATTTAGAACAACCTTGGGCCTAGTTAGTAGAAGTGGAATCATTCCATTATATCTGCGTAATGATGTTGCCGGACCCATGTGTAGAACAGTAGAAGGTGCTACCAAGGTACTAGAGGTTATTACTGGTTTTGACCCTAAGGATAAAATGACCGCATACAATAAAGGTAAAGTCGAAACTGACTATCAACAATTCTTAGATGTTAATGGATTAAATAATAGTAGAATTGGAGTTCTAAGGCAATTGAGTGAAGATAACCCCGATCAAGAAATAAAAGAACTCTTTGAAAAATCAATTTTAGATATGCGGAATCTTGGTGCCAACGTGATTGATTCGATTCTAATAAAAGATTTTGACAGTTTGAGAACCAATCAATGGTGTGCTGATTTTAGACAAGATATTGAAGCTTATCTTGCTGAATATGTAAAAAAAGATACGCTCAAAACATTGGAAGATATTATACGTATCGGAACTAAGTCAGTATATGCGAAAAGGACACTTGACTATTTTGTTGACAATTCAGGTAGAGAAGAAGATTCGGCCGTTGCTTGTGAAGATCCATATTTGGATATAAGGCGCATTGCTTTTAGGAAAGCAATAGAAGATACAATGAATGAATTGCAATTAGATGCTATTATTTATCCTACATGGAATAATAAACCTGCCCATATTGATAAATTTGAAGAAGAATATTTAGGAGATAACAATCAAGTAATTGCCCCACATACCGGGCAACCTGCATTTACAGTGCCCATGGGCTTTTCCAGTGAAGGTTTGCCAGCCGGATTACAATTTTTGGGAAGAATGTATAGTGAATCAACCTTGATTAAATTGGTATACAGTTACGAACAGGGTACTAAACACAGAGTTGTACCTAAAATTTAAAGATTTACATTAACTCATTTATAATAGATTACCGAAAAGCCTGAAGCATTATCGTTGATATATTTTAATTTTTTTAACTAATTTTTGTACCTTTAACCAACTTGATTTCAGTCGATTATTCTAATAATCATTATACCCTGAAATGTACATTATTAAACAACCATTTAACAATTAGACTTCTTTCTTAATTTAATTATACAAAAAATCACCATGACCAATCGTTTAACTCTCCTATTCTTCAGTTTTTTTCTAATTTTTTCATTTTCCATGTTGGCTCAACAAAATTCTATTTGGTTGCGTTATCCGGCAATTTCTCCGGATGGGGAAACCATTCTTTTTAATTACAAAGGAGATATATATAAAGTAGCAACAAAGGGAGGAGATGCTGTGCCTCTAACCCTAAGTGATAGTTATGAGTATTCCGCTGTATGGAGCAATGATGGGAAACATATTGGCTTTGCCTCTGACCGTTATGGAAATTTTGACATTTTTGTCATGCCATCTGCAGGTGGTGAGGCTAGCCGATTAACATTTCATTCAACAAATGAAAAACCAAGTAGTTTCACTACCGGTGATCAAAGCATCATATTTACTGCTGTTAGACAGGATTTACATACAAACGTACAATTTCCATCTGGTGTTATGGCCGAGTTATATCAGGTTCCTGTTGCCGGTGGTAGAGTTTCCCAACTACTTTCATCTCCCGCACATGACGCCACTTTCAGTAAAGATGGAAAAAAATTGATTTTCCATGATCGGAAGGGCTATGAGAACGCTTGGCGGAAACATCATACATCGGCTGTAACCAGAGATATCTGGACTTACAATCTGGAAACGAAAAAATACGAGCAACTATCTCAGTTTAAGGGTGAAGACCGCAATCCGGTATTTGATCGTAATAACGATAACTTTTATTATTTATCGGAAGAAAATAAATCGTTCAATGTCCACAAAAGTTCCTTGAGCAATCCTTCTCAAAATGAAGCACTTACGAATTTCAAAAAGCACCCTGTAAGGTTCTTAACAAGTTCCGACAACAATGCGCTGTGTTTTAGTTATCATGGTGAAATATATACTATGATTCCAGGTAATGAACCGCAAAAAGTAAACATTAAAATAGGTTATGATGGTCGTCGAACCTTAGACAAGATAGTTCCTGTCAATGGTAATTTCACAGAGGCCAGCCTTTCCCCAAATGGTAAAGAATTTGCCTATATATTTCGGGGAGAGATTTTTGTGAGTAGTATAGAAGATGCTACAACTAAAAGAATTACTAATACTCCCTGGCAAGAGCGAAGTGTGAGTTTTAGTCCTGACGGCCGGTCTCTCGTTTATGCAGCTGAAGTAGGTAATAATTGGAATGTATACACCAAGACGATTTCAAGAAAAGAGGAACCTTATTTTTATGTTGCAACTATATTGAAAGAAGAATCGATTATTACAAGCCCTGCTGAAGAATTTCAGCCCACGTATTCCCCGGATGGTAAAGAGATCGCATATTTAGAAAATCGCACTACTTTAAAAGTTATAAACCTTAAGACCAAACAAACTCGAACCATTATGCCTGCAGAATACAATTATTCTTATTCAGATGGTGATCAATGGTATCAATGGTCTCCCGACAGTAAGTGGTTCATAGTTTCTTACGGGCCCAAAGAACGAATTTTTTGGAGGGAAGTCGGTTTGGTAGAAGCAACCGGAAGTGGGCAAATAAGAAATTTAACACAAAGTGGTTATTCTGATTTTGGAGCAAAATGGGTAATGGATGGTAAAATGATGATCTGGGGCTCAACAAGAGAAGGTAATCGTACTGAAAATGGTTTTATCTCGAATGGTGATGTATACGGAATGTTTTTTACGCAAGAAGCATTTGACAAATTCAACTTAACTAAGGAAGAATATGCACTTTTAAAACAAGGTGAAGAAAAGAATAAAAAGGACGATAAAGAAACAGATGCAGGCAAAAAAGGAAAAAAATCAAAGTCAGATAGTGATGATAAATCCGATAAAAAAGAAGATTTAAAATTTGATTGGAATAACCTTGTCGAACGGAAACATAGATTAACTGTTCATACCTCCAGAGCAAATGATTGGGTGTTATCAAAAGATGGTGATAAACTTTATTATCTCACCAGATTTGAAGGAAAAAATGACCTATGGGTAACGGAGCTTAGAACCAAGGAAACTAAACTTTTTGCCAAAATTGGCGCTAATAATACCTCCATGCACATCTCAGCTGATGGTGACTTTATATTCATTTTGGCTGATGGTAAACCAATGAAAGTCGACACCAAAGAAGGAAAGGTCAAACCTATAAAAACCAATGGAGAAATGCTTTTAAAACAAGCTGATGAAAGGGAGTACATATTTGATCATAGCTGGAGGCAAGTAAGGGAGAAGTTTTATGTTGTCGACCTTCAGGGCGTAGATTGGGATTTTTATCATAAGGAATACAAAAAGTTTTTACCTTATATTAATAACAGTTACGATTTTACAGAGATGCTTAGCGAAATGCTTGGCGAGTTAAATGCATCGCATACGGGCAGTGGATATAGGCCCAAAATTACAAATGGTGATAAGACTGCTTCCCTGGGAATTTTATATGACTATTCACATACTAAAAATGGTGTAAAGGTGGCAGAAGTGCTCAATGGAGGACCTCTTGACAAGGCTATGTCAAAAGTGAAATCTGGCAATATCATAGAAAAAATTGATGGACAAACGATTAGTCCTTCTATGGATTTTTATCAATTACTTAATAGAAAAGAAGGGAAAAATATTCTTTTATCTGTACATGACCCTAAGAATAATGCCCGTTGGGACGAAGTGGTCAAGCCTATTCCTTTGAGAAAAGAAAATCAATTACTTTATAAACGTTGGGTAAAAACAAGACGTGAAGAAGTAACACGCCTTTCTTCAGGTAAGCTGGGTTATGTACATGTACGGGGTATGAATGACCCAAGTATGAGAGATGTTTTTGAAGACGCACTTGGTAAACATATTTCGGCCGATGCCCTAATTGTAGATACACGTTTTAATGGAGGTGGAAACCTACATGACGTGCTTTCAGATTTCCTCAATGGAAAGAAATACATGGATATCATCCCTCATGGCCAAAATGTAGGGTATCAGCCCTGGAACCGATGGGTAAAACCTTCTATTGTTTTGATGGGAGAAAGTAATTACTCTGACGCCCATTTATTTCCAGTAGCTTATAAAATAAAAGGAGCTGGCAAAACGCTCGGTATGCCGGTTCCCGGTACAGGTACTTTTGTTTGGTGGGAAACACAAATTGATCCTACTATTTACTTTGGAATTCCAATGGGTGGATGGAAACCCCTAGGTCAACCTTTTTTAGAAAACAATCAAATGGAACCGGATATCAAGGTACGTAATGAACCGGATAAAATGTCTTTGGGACGAGATCAGCAATTGGAAGAGGCCGTTAAGGAATTAATGAAATAGGCAGTATTAATTTTTTAACGCAACCATTTTTAATCATAAACATCTTTGTATAAAATGGTCGTTATGAAAAAAGCCCTTTTACTTTTAATTTCAATTTTTTTAGTAAGCTGTACGCAAAACGATGATACACTACTAATTAGAATAAAAAATGTAAGCCAATTTGATTATTCTGACATTGTTGTGAATACCAGTGGTGGAGAAAATAATTACGGCGATCTTCCGTCAAATGGAGTATCAAATTATAAAGCTTTTGACCTGGCCTATCGTTATGCATTTATTGAATTAAAAATTGATGGTGCCATTTTTACTATCCAGCCTATTGATTATGTTGGAGAAACGCCCCTAAATGGCGGTAAATATACCTATGAAGTAAATGCAGCGAATAGTAATGAGCAGTATTCGAGATTATCATTAAACCTAGTGGAAGATTAATATGAAAAAAGTAGCTTTAATTATAGTATGCCTGGTTCTTTTGGTTGGTTGTAGTAAAGATGACCTGCCACCGATAAAAAAATTTCATTTGGTTAACGTTAGTGGTGGCTTTGCCGGTGTAAATAAAAGTTTTGAACGAGGGCAAATTAGTTGGACTTTTAATGAGCAAAATTCAACTCTACTTGTCGAAAAAAACACTGAGGAAACTTTTAGTGGTTTGGATGAAGGTAGCTATTCTTATTTTATTCAAACTAGCAATAAGCAACTATTTTTACATATCGATAATGCCGAAATAGGAGGCATCACAAGCTCTGAAAAAAGCATTGTAATAGATGAAAATATAAGGTCAATAGGTTCTGGTGCTGATGGTTTTATTTTACTGTTGGAAAAATAGAATCTATTATCCTTTTACGACATACATCCCAAAAAAAACCGCCGCTAACCCCGCTGCAAAACTGGCGATAGAATACCAAAAGAAGAGCATTAAATTACCAGATTTTAAGAATAAATGGTTTTCATAAGCAAATGCAGAAAAGGTAGTGAGCCCCCCGCAAAAACCTGTTGCCAATAATAAAGTTTGATTCTGATTCAAGGCTTGATTCTTTATTGCCAATCCTAAGAGTATACCAATAAATAAACTTCCCAATACATTCACCAAAAAAGTCCCATAAGGAATTCCTGTGACGGGACTATTTAAATATTTGGTTAACAAATATCTGAATATACTACCGATACCACCTCCGATAAAAACTAGTAACAGTTGTTTCATAGTATTTCCTTCAATTGTCATGTTGAGCACACCTTGACTGCCGCAGGCAGGTTTAGAATGACAGCTATTTTACAGTTTTACTTTATCAGCATCATTGGCATTCCATTTTCCGGTAACAGTACCCTTGTTCAGAGTAACTATTCCAGGATTTGCCCTAATAATCGTTTTCAACGTTGTTTCATCACAAAATAACAGGTCAAAATCTAACTTGAACTCCTTTTTTATTTTTTCAAAATCGACTTGATTTGATGCTGAAAATGCATACACATCATAACCTTGTTGCATTGCTTGTTGTGAAATTTCTTTTACTTTAGGAAATGCATTTTTATCAGATTTAGCCAAATCATATAGAACAACCAACATCAGTTTTTCCTTTTGCATTAAAAGATCTGTAAAATCAACACCATCCTTTTCCATAGTAAAATCATGGATTGGGGGTTCATAACCTTTTTCAATCAATCTAGTTTTTCTATCAACAAAAGTAGCTCCTTCAATATTCCATGGCTTTTCTTCAGTAGTATATTCTTTATTTTCACCGTTCACATTATAGGTCCATGTATCTTGATAAACAGCTTCCTTTGCCCCTTCCGGAAAAATCATTCCTTCAGGAATATTTTTTCCAACGGCGTAGGCTCTAAAGTCAATAATTGGTAAATGAACTAACACATAATAAGTGATCACTAAAAACACAAAAAATGAAGCGAAAGAAATCCATTTGGCTAAATTTTTTCCAAAAATGGGTCTAATATGACTAGTGCTGAATAACAAAAACACAATCAAAACCACTAAAAAAATATTCTTATAAAATGTTTCCCATGGTGTTAACGTAATAGCGTCTCCGAAGCAGCCACAATCCGTAACTTTATCAAAATAAGCTGAATACCATGTTAAAAATAGAAATACTAAAATCATGGCCAGTAAACTCCAAACTGTAAACTTCGATTTGAAACCGACTAGCAGCATAACACCCAACATAATTTCAACCAGAATTAAAAATATAGAAAATGGTAAGGCATAAGGAATTAAAAATTCTAAATTCAATACATCAGCTCCAAAATATTCTTGGAATTTATAGGCAGATCCTAATGGATCAACCAATTTTACAAATCCCGAAAAAATAAAAGTGGCCGCAACCAATAATCTCGCTATATGAATTAAAAATTTCATTAGGATCAGCTTTTACCTATTAAAATAAGTGCAAAAATTGCATAATTGATCATATCTTGGTAGTTGGCATCAATTCCTTCCGAAACTAATGTTTTCCCTAGATTATCTTCAATTTGTTTTACTCTCAGTAACTTTTGTAAGATCAAATCAGTCAATGAGCTAACACGCATTTCGCGCCAAGCTTCGCCATAATCATGATTCTTGTCTTCCATTAATGATTTAGTTATCTGCACGTGCTTGTCATATAATTGTGTTGCCTCTTCAACATTCAAATCGGGCTCATCAACCACCCCTTTTTCCAACTGTATTAATGCCATCAGCGAATAGTTAATAATTCCCATGAATTCTGGTATTTCATCTTCATCTACTTTTTGAATTTCATTTTCTTGTAATTGTCTGATACGTTGCGCTTTAATAAAAATTTGATCTGTCAAAGAAGGCAAGCGCAAAATACGCCATGCACTACCATAATCCTTCATTTTATTAATAAAAAGTTCGCGACATTGTAAAATTATGGCATCATATTGTTTAGAGGTACCTTGCATATGGTTTTATCCGATTTATTCCTTTTATTTTTACTCCCAATAACTATCGGGACGAAAATATAAAAAAACTTAGTAAATAATCTTAATCGTTTGTTTATTTTTACACGTATTATAAACTATTAATATAAGTTATGAAGCGTATTGCTGTATTTTGCGGATCAAGTATTGGTTTTAAACCTGCATATGCTGAGGATGCAAAAAAATTAGGGAAGTACTTTGCGAAAAATAATATTGGCCTGGTTTATGGTGGCGGAAAAATTGGCTTGATGGGTACGTTGGCAGATTCTATATTAGAGAATAACGGCGAAGTTATAGGAGTTATACCCAATTTATTGAGGCATGAGGAAGTGGCGCATACGAAAATAACGCAAATGATAGTTACAAAAAAAATGTCAAAACGAAAGGTCAAGATCAGTCGTCTTGTTGACGGGTATATTGCATTGGCAGGAGGGTTCGGAACGCTTGATGAACTTTTTGAAGCGTTGACATTAGGGCAGCTGGGTATTGAAAATAAACCCGTAGGCATTTTGAATACCAACGGATTTTTTGATAATTCTTTAAAGCAGTTAGACATAATGGTTGAAGAAGGTTTCTTAAAACCTGCCAATAGAAATATGTTGCTGGTGAATCATTCCATTGAAGAACTTATATTCAATATGAATAATTATAAAGCACCAAAAGTTTCTAAAGTAGTAAATACTGTTGCGGGTAAATAGTATCGAAATGAAAACCATAAACTGTAAGGGAATACTCATTGATCTATCTTCGCCAAAAGTCATGGGAATTCTTAATTGTACACCGGATTCTTTTTATGACGGCGGTAAACTAAATAGTGATACTAAGGTACTCAACCATACCGAAAAAATGTTGAATGAGGGAGCTACTTTTATTGATGTAGGTGGCTATTCATCAAGGCCAAATGCATTGCATATTAGTGAAGAAAATGAGCTAAAGAGAGTTTTACCCGCAATAGAGTTATTGGTCAAGGAGTTTCCGGGTATTTTAATTTCCGTAGATACATTTAGAAGTAAAGTAGCGAAAGAATGTGTCAATAGTGGCGCCTGTATGGTAAATGATATTTCGGCCGGTATGATGGATGTAGATATGTTTTCAACCATTACCAAATTACAAGTTCCTTATATCATTATGCATATGCAGGGCTCCCCTCAAAACATGCAAAGCAACCCTGTTTACAAGGATATTGTTCATGAAATTATCCTTTATTTTTCTAATAAAGTAAACCAGCTACGAGCCTTAGGCATAAACGATATTATTATTGATGTTGGTTTTGGTTTTGGAAAAACCCTTGAACAGAATTATACACTCCTTAACAAGTTAGCACTTTTTAAAACCTTGAATCTACCAATATTAACAGGAGTTTCCAGAAAATCCATGCTGTATAAGTTATTGGATACAACTCCTGAAAAGGCCTTAAATGCAACCACCGTTGCCAATACGATAGCATTACTTAATGGCACTACTATCTTACGTGTGCATGATGTAAAAGAGGCCATTGAAGCTATTAAAATTGTAGATCTAGTCAAAAACTGACTATTTATAAATGGAATGATTCGGCACCATTTTTGTTAATATTTTGTTAAAACCCCTAAATAACGAAATTATGAGCGAAAGAAATCATCCTGAAATCAATGCAGGCTCAATGGCAGATATTGCCTTTTTACTTCTTATCTTTTTTCTTGTTACCACTACACTAAATATGGATCTGGGAATTGTCAAAAAATTACCTGAAAAAACAACGGATGTTGCAAGGATTGACGTAAACGAAAAAAATGTTCTCGAAATTAATCTCAATTCTTTCAATGAAATACTAATTGAAGGTGAACACACCGTCCAAATTGGAAACATTAGACAATTAATAATCGATTTTATTGACAATGGAGGAGGAACAGATTTTGAAGGGAATGAATGCTCATGGTGTCAAGGTAAGAAAGATCTAACGTCATCTGATCATCCTGACAAGGCAATCATCAAATTACAAAGCAATAGAAATACATCATATGCTTCATATATAGCCGTTCAAAATGAAATTATTGGAGCTTATAATGACTTAAGAAATAGATTATCTCTATCATACTATGATACACCTTTTACAACCATGAAAATCGATCTTAAAAAAGATAAAAACAACAAAAACTTACAATCAAAAATTGAAATGATCAAAGAAAAATATCCTCAACATATCTTAGAGGAAGAACCGTTAAAATAATAATTCGCATGATTTAGGCGATTGATTTCACTTTGAATTTATAAGTTCATAATTAAATTCGTGTAGAATGAAATTAATTATTATTTTTACAAAAACCTTATTATTGAAAGCATTCAATTTTTTAGATTTTAGTATTTTAGATATTCTTGACATTGTATTAGTAGCTCTGCTACTCTATTATGTATATAAGTTGGTAAGAGGAACTGTTGCCATCAATATATTTATTGGTATTGCTATAGTATATTTAATTTGGAAACTTACGGTTGCCTTACAGATGGAGTTGCTAAGTGATATTTTAGGAAAATTCCTTGGAGGTGGTTTTATTGCCTTAATTATTGTTTTTCAACAAGAAATCAGAAAATTTTTACTTATGGTTGGCTCTACCAGCTTTGCATCAAAAAAAAAGGGCATTCTAAAACAATTCAAATTTTTAAAATCGGATACTATTGTTACTACTGATGTAGAGAGTATTGTTACTGCTTGTACAACAATGTCAAAAACTAAAACCGGGGCTTTAATTGTAATAGAAAGAAATAACAATTTAGATTTGATCAAACAAACCGGTGACGAAATGCATGCTGAGGTAAATATACCATTGTTAAATAGTATTTTTTATAAAAATAGCCCTTTACATGATGGTGCCATTATTATTGAGGATAATGTAATTACGGCGACACGGGTAATTTTACCCCTTGAAAAAGATATCGTTATTCCTGCTAGATTTGGTTTGCGCCATAGAGCTGCCATAGGCGTAACTATGAGATCCGATGCAATTGCTATTGTGGTTTCTGAAGAAACGGGGCAAATCTCTTATATTAAAAACGGAGAGTTTATCTTATATGAAGATACCGAACACTTAATTAAACTGATTAAAGAAGATTTAGAATAGATTCCTGCTTTCGCAGGAATGACAGGTTATGGTACCGGATACAGATTTGTATCCGTGATATCTTTTCAATCAACTTGCTTGAGCAGTTTCAAATTGAATTTCATATAACTTACTGTAGTATCCCTTTTTTTGTAATAATTCTTTGTGAGTACCTTGCTCAACGATATTACCTTTTTCCATTACAATAATTTTGTCTGCTTTTTTAATAGTAGCCAATCGATGAGCGATGATAATTGAAGTTCTATTTTGAGTAATAGTATCCGTAGCCTTTTGGATCAATTTTTCCGATTGCGAATCAATAGAAGAGGTCGCTTCATCTAAGACCAAAATGGCCGGTTTACTTACATAGGCTCGCAAAAAAGCTATCAATTGACGTTGTCCTGAGGATAACATACTACCTCTTTCTTTTACATTATAATGATAATCATTAGGTAAAGTCATGATAAAATCATGTACACCTATTTTTTTTGCTGCAACTTTTACTTCTTCTAACGAAATAGCACTGTTATTCAAGGTAATATTATTAAAAATGGAATCTGAAAATAAAAATACATCTTGCAATACAACACCAATCTGGTCTCTTAATGTGTGTAAAGTAAATTGATTTATGTTCATGCCGTCTATAGCGATAATACCTGAATCAATAGTATAAAATCTATTCAATAAATTAATTAACGTTGATTTTCCTGCCCCGGTGGCACCAACAACAGCAACGGTTTCTCCTTGTTTTACTTCAAAGGATATTCCTTTTAAGACGGGTTCATCTTTGATATAACTAAATTCTACATCCTTAAAACTGATAGCTCCTTTTAGATTTTCAGCAACCTTTGTTCCCGCATCAATTTCTTCAGCTTCCACATCTAACACATTAAATACTCTTTCGGCTGCGACCATACCCATTTGCAACGTGTTGAACTTATCTGCAATTTGACGTAAGGGTCTAAATAACATACTGGTCATCATTATAAAACTAGTGATTTCACCAAACGAAGTAGCGCCATCTAATGCAGCTTTTAATCCTCCATACCAAACAACAATTCCAAGTGTTAAGGAGGATAAAATTTCTACTATTGGAAAGAAAATAGAATAATACCAGACCGTTCTAATATGCGCTTTTTTATGTTTATCGTTTATTTTCACAAACTTATCATACTCAATTTTTTCGCGTGTAAATAATTGTACAATCTTCATTCCTGAAATCCGTTCTTGTACAAAACTATTTAGATTCGCTACTTGAGTTCTAACATCCTGGAAGGTGGCTTTTATTTTGATTTGAAAAATCTTAGTGGCATAAACTATAACAGGTAACACAGCGATCACTATTAATGCTAAAACCCAGTTCATCCAAAGCATGACAGCAATAATGACTAACATTTGTAATAAATCACTGATAATTACAAATAAGCCTTGGCCAAAAATACTGGCTATTGTCTCAGTATCTGAAACCACACGGGTAACCAATTTTCCTACAGGAGAAGTATTAAAATATTGCATTTTAAATTTCAACATTCTATCAAACAACTGTGTTCTAATATCCTTAATAATATGTTGTCCCAGCCAGTTTGTGAAAAAAATATATAAAAATTGAAATGTAACCTGTAGTAACTTAACCACTAAAAGCAGTAAACTAAAAATCAATAATTGTTGAGCGTTCTTATTGATGATATAATCATCAACAATATCCCTAAGAAGAATAGGGTAAATTGCTGCTAAAGCCGCAAGAATAACCACTGATATAGTTGAAATCAAAAACTGAAAACGGTAACGTTTCAAATAGGTCATTAACCGTTTAAACAATTTCAAATCAAAAGCCTTACCCGATACTTTTTCGCTCATTTATATTCTTTTTCGGATCATATGACCCATTTTTGAAAATTTCATTTAGATATAAAACTTTCGATAAAAATAAACCTTGAGGTGGTACTGAAACACCTGCATTACTTCTATCCTCACTTTTTATAATGATTATTACATCTTCTTTTGTTTTTTTACCTAAACCAACGTCTATGAGAGTTCCTACAATTGCCCTTACCATATTTCTCAAAAAACGATCTGCAGTAATACGGAATATAAGCATATCCCCATTTAATTCCCAAATCGCTTCTGTAATTTTACAAGTATATGTTTTTACATCTGTTTTAGATTTAGAAAAACATTTAAAATTAGTGTATTCCAATAAAACTGAAGCAGCTTCATTCATTTTTTTAATATCTAATTGTTGTTGATACAATTGCCATGTAGTATCCAATAAAAACGGATTCCTACCCAACCATATTCTATAGATATAACTTCTTCCAACAGCGTTAAATCTGGCATGTGCGTCATCATCCACTAAAATTACCGCCATTATGACTATGTCATCAGGTAAAAAGGCATTTAGTTTTTGCTTAATCTCTTTCTCATCTAACATAAAATCTATGTCAAAATGTGCAAATAACTGTAGGGCATGTACCCCGGCATCCGTTCTACCTGCACCGGTAATGGCTATTTTACTTCTTAAAATGACCGACAATGCATCTGTTACTTTTCCTTGTACAGATGTTGCATCAGGTTGTATCTGCCAGCCATGATAGTTTTTTCCGTTAAATCTAATTTCTATAAAGTATCTCAAGAAATACTATTTTTGTTGAATAACAAAGATATAAAACACTCTCTCTTTTAATCTTAATTAAATTATAAATTGAAACGTATTTTATTATTATCTGACACACATGGTTATATGGATGATCAAATTTTAAAGTTTGTAAAGCAAGCTGATGAAGTATGGCACGCTGGTGATGTAGGAGATATAGCAGTAACCGATGCAATTAAGTCCTTAAAACCATTACGAGCTGTTTATGGAAATATTGATGCCAATGAGATACGAACTGAGTTTCCCCTGGATGCTAAATTTACTATTGAAAATGTCACCGTTTGGATAACACATATAGGTGGATATCCCAAGCGTTATGATAGCAGAGTAAAAGAAGAAATACATAAGAACCCTCCTGCGATTTTTATTTCAGGTCATTCACATATCTTAAAAGTAGTTTTTGATAAAAAGTTGAATTTATTACACTTAAATCCGGGAGCTGCAGGAAAATATGGTTTTCATAATGTTAGAACCATGTTGCGCTTTGAAATTAACAAAGACAAGATTGAAAATTTAGAAATTATAGAGTTAGGAAAAAGAAGTTAAGCAACAGCTTCTTTAAACTGAATAGGTACTAGAATAAAAATATTAGTTCCCTCATCTTCTGAAGACTCTATGGTAAACACACCTTTCATTACTTTAATTCTTGCATTGATATGACTAAGGCCCAAACCATCTTTATATTTAGCCTTTTTTATATCAAAGCCAACACCATCGTCATTGATTCGAATGCCCAACTTGTCGTCTGCTCTATGCACTAACATAATGGTAGCATTTGAGGCATCACTATGTTTTAATATATTATTGATAAGCTCTTCTATAATATTATGAATTTTTATCTCAAAATCTTGTTCGTATCTTTTTATGCCGTTATCATCGCTATGTAAGGAGAGCTTCGAATTTGAATATTTCTGGCACATATCATGCACCGCAAATGCCAAGCCAAATTTTAGGAGCACAGATGAGATTAACTCATGTGATAGATCTCTAATTTTAACGGATGCCTCATTCACTATCGATTGTGCTTTTGTTATTTCCTTGGGGGCATCTTTTCGCAATTGTGCTTTGGTAGCTTGTAAATGCAAGTTGGCCGATGATAATAAAGCACTTACACTATCATGCAATGTTTCAGCAATAGATTTACGCTCTTTTTCTTTAGCATCAATAGTAGCATTAATTATTCTTGTATGTACTTCATTCTCAATTTGTTCCAACTTATTACGTTGTTTTAACCTATAGTTTCTATAAAATATATACCCTAACATCATAACTATCAAAAATGTTATTGCTGAACCATAGAATAACACCTGGGCTCTTAAGCGTTTTGACTTCTCTTCCTCCGTTTTTTGGGCTTCTTTTGCTACATTATACTTGGCTTCAACTTCTGAAATTTTTTGATCTATACTCGCCTCTTCTAAACTATCGGTTAAATCAGTTGCCTCATCTAAATAATAATAGGCTTTTTCAAAATCTTTTAATTCTTCATTCACATAGGCCAAATTATAAAGAGTACCTTCTTTCACCTTCAAAGCATCTCTAGTTTTTAGCAATTTTACATTATTGTAGGCTTTCAAATAGTTTTCTTCACCTTTTTTAAAATCTTTTTTTACATATAAAATATTGCTAAGGTTCACCAAAGCTCTAGCCATCCCTAGCGTATCTTTTTGTTGCTCACTAATGTTTAAGTACTTATTCCCGAATTCCTCTGCCAACTCAAGGTCATTTTCGAGCATAGTGATAACGCCTAAATTATTATATGCATTGGAAATTATCTTATTTGTTTTTACCGTTACCGGAAAACCTATAATATTTTTATAATAATAAGTGGCACTATCATAACTTCTTTCATTAAAAAAAGTTGAACCTATCCCTAGATAAGAATCTAAAATAGCAATAGTATCTAATATTAATTTAGATTCATTCAAAGAGACCTTATAATAATCCCTTGCTTTTGTAAAGTTTTTAGCAGATTCAAAAACCTCCCCTAAAAAAGAAGAATATTCAATTTTTAGCCTAAATAACTTAGGTCTAAGTATTAATTCATCCAGACCTTTTAACAATAAGTTAGTCGCTTTTTCTTGTTCATCCTTATTTCCATAAAAACTTTTGGCTTTTAATAGTTCTATCTGTAATCTATTACCATCTATGGAAATGTAATTTTTATAAGACTCTAACTGTTCAATTTTGGCCAGGGCCTGGTCGTATTCTTTATTTTCAATTTGTTGCTCAATCTGTTGTAGCTTTTTCTTGATTTGCGCATCTAAAGATTCACTTTGTGCATACCCGGCAAAATTGCTGAAAACAAACAAAACTAAAACAAGAGAAAACGGTATTCTAAAAAGCATAGGTTGATGCAGCAACATTGTAAATCTTTTTTGAAGTAGTATTGCACTCAAGATATCGGTAGATTAAATAATCTCATTTTTCATTGCAAAAATAGCCAGGCCCACACTATTTTTGACATTTACTTTTTTAATCAGGTTTTTGCGATGCGTCTCCACAGTACTGTCACTTACATGCAATTCTTCCGCTATTTCTTTCGTGGTATATTGTTGTGCAATGAGTTTTAAAATTTGGTATTCCCTTCGTGTTAATGAATTCATGAGCATTCCCTCGGGACTTGTTTTATCGTGCATCGGTTTACCCATTAAGGTCTTCATCATTTTTTCTTTGACCTCTTCGCTAAAATATTGTTGCCCTTTAGACACATTACGTATGGCTTGTACGATATGCTCACCGGCTGATTTTTTAGGCACAAAACCCTTGGCACCCATACCCAATACTTCTTTGATCAACTTGACATCATCATAGCTGGATAAAATGACTATATGTGGCACATCTTCAAAAGTCTGGAATTTCTTCAACACCTCAATGCCGTCTAATTTTGGCATATTGATATCGAGTACCAATACATCGGCAGAATGCTCATGAAACCAATCGAGTACTTCAATACCATTTAACGAATAACCTACTACTTCTATGTCTTTCTCCAGGCCGAGCACAGCAATGACCCCATCAATTAAAATCTGATGGTCATCAGCAATATGTACCGTTATTTTATCATCCTCAAAAAACTCTACCAACTCTTCGTCTATCATAGTAAATAAGCTAATTAATCTGTCTAAATTCTAAAACATAAAACTTTGCTATATATTGTATTGATCAGAAATTAAAGATAAAAAAAATTCGAAAGTTTTGAAGCTTTCGAATTTCTTAAATATATTATTAATAGTATATTACCTGATTATTAAAACATGAGGCTTATCTTTCTTAACACTTTGTGCAATCATATTTTCATTTGAAGCTATATCAATGGTACTTTCAAAATAGCTGTCAAAACCAAGATTACCGGCAGTAACTGTTAAAGTATGAGTTACTGTATTATTGGAAACGCCATTTTCAATTAAATTAATGTGTGTTCCTTTTGCATCTGTACTAGAAGTTACCACAGTCATGGCATCAACGGCAAAAGTAACTGTATACTCACCATTTACTTGCTCAACTACAGGAAAAGATTGTAATAAAGTGTCATCAATGTCTTTTAAAATGGTTGTTTTGGTTGTATTATTAGTAAACGAAGCCAATACCAATACCGCACTCACAGCGAGTAATAGTTTTCTCATGATTAGGGGATTTTAGAGTTATTAAAATTATTTAGAGTTGTTAATAAAACTTTTGATTTTATCTACGCATCAAAAGTATGGTCGTATGGAAGTAAAAACAATAGTGAAAATAGGGAATTTCAAAAATACCCAGAAACCACTAGTCACTACCCAGAAACCACTAGTTTTCGATGAATAATGGAGTAAAGTAAAACAAAAAATGTTAATAAAATACTATAATTGTTAATAAATATTTGCTCTAAAAATTCTAATCGATTGATTTATAGTCAAATGCCTGTTTATTAACAATTGTAATAATTATTTTGCATAAACCAAAATAATTATTACTTTAGCACCAGAGAAATGGAAACTCCTATTTATAGTAAGGAGAGAAGAAATTTGTAGATGCTGATTTCAGCTTTTAACTTCTCCCCTTTCTCCCCTTCCTTTCTCCCCTTATTTCAGGAGTATGTATATATAAGTGTTTAGCGACAATTAATACTCCAAAATTATTGCAAAAAAGAATACCTGTCAATAGAGCAAATGGGTATTTTTAAAATTCACGGTTTCCCGTGATTTTTTGCAAAAATTTAAAACAGCCAGGTTCCTACTTGGCTGTTTTGCTTTTATGACACTTTATTTTCAAAGGAAAAACACTAATAACAAAGCCAACTCTCCCAGCTATTCGAAATGTGCTCAACCAAACTAGTAATTGTTTTCAATGCCTTATTCTCCCCGCATCACTATTTAAAAGCCGAATTTCTGAATATCAATTATTGGTTTAAGAGTATAAAGAAAAGCCTATCTAAATTAGACAGGCTTTTACACACATATAACTAAGACGTTAGAACTATCGCAACCTATCTACAGATTTTACAAGGTCTTCATCCTTTTTTATCGCTTTGTTTGCCAAAACTAAGACTACAATAACAATAACAGGTAATACAACCCCAATACCCTTCTCAGAAATTTGCATTTCTCCAGACAAAGTTAGTAGATGATAAATCAATACTCCTAATAAAATAAGGTTTACCAAAATATTGAATCGGTTTAATACAAATTGGCCCTTTCTTTTTTTAAATAAAAAAATACTAATTAAGCTCATTAAACCTGATGAGATAAATAAAATAGGTATTATTTTTATAGAAATTTCATTTTCAACCAATAGATTCATTGCAAAATATTCTGTATTTGCATTAGTTCTCCATAAAGAAAATACATAGATCAATCCTAAAGAAATAACAGCTCCAATAAATAAATATAAAGATTGAATACGTTGTATCATATACTATTTTATAAATCTTTGCAAAAATACATTAAAGTTTTTAAGAAATAAAGTTGTATTAAAAATATAATTTGTATAATTGCATCACATTTACAGCATATTGTAAATCGACTTCATTTTACAATATCCAAAATATAACATATCAACTAATTTATTTTATATAACTCTTAATTTAAAAGGAAGTAGTCCTTATATTAATTTAATCACATTTATTTATAATGTTTGAAATTGAATCTTTAAAGCAAAAAAAACTACCCGAATTGCTGGAAATTGCAGAAAAAATTGGCGTACCAAAGTTTCGTAAACTAAAAAAATTAGACTTGGTATACCAGATATTAGATGTTCAAGCTTCTAGCCCGACTCCACAAGAAATAACTCCTGTACAGAAATCACAACGCAAACGTATACAAAGAGGACCTTCTCAAGAAAAACCTAATGAAAATACTTCTAAGCGAGAACAAGTCTCGCCCATCAAAGATAAGCTGGATGAGCCTGTTAAACCAGTTGTAGTAAAAGAAACCTCTCAAAAAGAAAGTGCAATTAAGGAAAACACAGCACATTCTAAAAACACTCAAACAGATACATCGAATCAAAAGAATTTTAGAAAAGCACATACTCCAAATGGTTCGAATCAAAAAAATTCAAACCCTAAACAACACAAACAAGCAGGTAATACCACGCGAAGACATGGTAAATATAGAGATCCTGATTTTGAATTTGACGGTATTATTGAAAGTGAAGGCGTATTAGAAATAATGCAAGACGGTTATGGGTTTTTGAGGTCATCAGATTATAATTATTTATCATCTCCTGATGATATTTATGTGTCTCAATCTCAAATTAAACTATTTGGCCTAAAAACCGGTGATACGGTTCGAGGTATTGTACGCCCTCCTAAAGAAGGGGAAAAGTATTTTCCTCTAATACGAGTGTCACTAATTAATGGTTTAAGTCCTAGTATTGTTAGAGATCGTGTATCATTTGAGCATTTGACTCCACTATTCCCAAATGAAAAATTCAATCTAGCCGAAAAAGGCAGTTCCTTATCGACTCGAATAATAGATTTATTTTCTCCGATAGGTAAAGGCCAAAGAGGCATGATTGTCTCTCAGCCTAAAACAGGTAAGACCATATTATTAAAAGATATTGCTAATGCTATAGCTGCCAATCATCCAGAAGTATATCAAATTGTTCTATTAATTGACGAACGTCCGGAAGAAGTAACTGATATGCAACGGAATGTTAAAGGTGAAGTTGTCGCGTCTACTTTTGATGAGCCAGCTGAAAAACATGTACGTGTTGCTAATATAGTACTTGAAAAAGCAAAACGATTAGTTGAATGCGGGCATGACGTAGTTATTTTGTTAGATTCTATTACGCGTTTAGCCAGGGCTTATAATACCGTTGCCCCGGCTTCGGGTAAGATACTTTCTGGTGGTATTGATGCGAATGCTTTGCACAAACCGAAGCGCTTTTTTGGCGCTGCCAGAAAAATAGAAAACGGTGGATCTTTAACCATCATTGCAACTGCCTTGACCGATACCGGTTCTAAAATGGATGAAGTTATCTTTGAAGAATTTAAAGGTACTGGTAATATGGAACTTCAGTTGGATAGAAATATTGCTAACAGGCGTATTTTCCCTGCAGTTGATCTTGTGAAATCAAGTACGCGTAGAGACGATCTTTTACTCGATGATAAAACTTTACAACGTATGTGGGTGATGCGTAAATATTTAGCAGATATGAACCCTATTGAAGCCATGGAGTTCGTAAGTGAGAAGGTCAAATTCTCTAAAAATAATGAAGAGTTTATAATGTCAATGAATAGATAATCATTAAAATTTACTAATTCAAGTGATTGAGAGCCAGACACATCTTTGTCGGGCTCTTTTTTTATCTTAAAATACTTTTTAATATTCTAATTTTATGTATCTTTGCCGTCCATATCGCGGGATAGAGCAGTATCCCGTATCAAGTACGGGACAGGGTACCTACCGGTTTTGCACTTAAATTAAGAATCATAACAAATCAGTTCATCTGATTTTATAACATATATCGCGGGATAGAGCAGTAGGTAGCTCGTTGGGCTCATAACCCAAAGGTCGCTGGTTCGAGTCCAGCTCCCGCTACAAAGAAGCTCCTTGATTAGTCAAGGGGCTTTTATTTTGGAATCAAACGGTGCTTACATCTTTTTGAGAAAAAAATAATGAAGTCTAATTGCATCCCAATAGGCGCTTCTTTGTAAAGCTAATCCCTTTTGGTCCAAAGACTGAGGCACGAGGGAGCTAATCCCGCTCGTGCTACTAATTCCTGCCTTATCAATGGATACGGTTTTTTTATGAATAAAAATGCACTCCTTTGATTCATATTTAAAACATAAGACGCATTCAATTGTTTTTTCTATATTTAGCGATATAATCAATTCCAATTAATTTTAAATCTTTATGGATAATTACGGATTTCTATCAATTCTTCCTCCAGTCATAGCAATTATTCTTGCATTAAGAACAAAACAAGTGTATATCGCCTTACTCTTCGGTATTTGGTTTGCCTGGATCATCATGAATGGATGGAATTTTTTAGATGGCACTTTGGCAACAATCGAAGGTTTGGTGAATGTTTTTAAATCTGCCAGCAATACAAGGACTATTATTTTCAGTGCACTTGTTGGCTCTCTTCTATTATTTATTCAATATTCAAAAGGGGTTGAGGGTTTTATAAATAAAGTCAATATATTAATTGATTATTTTGAAAAAAAGCAAAGTGGTTATAGCAGAATTATTGTACAACTTTTAGCATTATTTACCGGTTTGGTACTTTTTGTTGAAACGAGCATTAGTTCTTTAACCGTCGGCACCTTATATAGGCCTATTTTTGACAAATTAAAAATTCCAAGAGAAAAATTGGCCTATATAGCAGATTCAAGTTCTGCTCCATCCTCTATTTTAATTCCTTTTAATGCCTGGGGAGCTTTTATAATGGGATTACTATTGACACAAGGTATTGAGAATCCGTTTTCAACGCTTTTTTCGTCTATCGTTTATAACTTCTATCCTTTAATAACCATTGTAATAGTATTTCTTGTAATCACATTGAAAAAGGATATTGGCCCCATGGCAAAAGCCGAAAAAAGAACTAAAGAAACGGGCAAATTACTAAATGATAATGCCAAACCCATGGTGTCTGAAACCATTACCTCATTTAAACCAAAGGAAGGTATCAAAGCAAAAGCCTATAATATGGTCATCCCATTAGCAACCATGGTTCTCATGATGCCAATAAACCTGGCTTATACAGGATGGAATGAAGTAGAAAATTATTCTTCTTTTGGCAATCATCTGTCTCAAGCTATCGGTAAAGGTTCCGGATCATCTTCAGTATTGTATGCCGTAATTGCTTCCATATTTGTAGCCATGATCTTATATCGCGCTCAAGGAATTATGAAAACCAAAGAAATGGTTGACCTTACTTTAAAAGGAATTAGTGAACTGATGCCGTTAGCACTTTTAATGCTGCTTGCCTTTGCGATCAGCGATGCCTGTAATCAATTAGGTACCGGTCAATTTGTCGCCAATTGGTCAAAAGAATGGCTTTCACCAGAATTCCTGCCGGCCATTGTATTTTTAATTAGCTCTTTTATTGCTTTTTCAACCGGCACATCGTGGGGTACTTTCGCCATTATGCTGGCCATATCAATTCCGATGGCGAACATACACGGTTCAGAAGTGACATTAGTTATTGCTGCAACTCTCGGAGGAGGGATTTTTGGTGACCACTGTTCTCCTATATCCGATACATCGATCATTTCGTCAATGGCCTCAGCAAGTGACCATATTGATCATGTTAGAACGCAATTACCCTACGCACTTATTGGAGGGATACTAACGACCATCTTGTACTTAATTTTAGGCTTTACTTTGAATTAACATATCTTTACACATCAAAAAAAAGATGTTTTATAATTTATGAAAAAACACAAAGCCGGATTTGTAAATATAATTGGTAATCCAAATGTTGGTAAATCGACCTTAATGAATGCTTTTGTAGGTGAGCCTTTATCGATTATAACGTCAAAAGCTCAAACTACAAGACATCGTATTTTAGGTATTGTCAATGGTGATGATTTTCAAATCTTATTTTCTGACACGCCAGGAATTATTAAACCTGCTTATGAGTTGCAGGCTTCCATGATGGATTTTGTAAAGTCAGCTTTTGAAGATGCTGATATTCTGATCTATATGGTTGAAATTGGTGAAACAGCATTAAAAGATGAAGATTTTTTTAATAAGATTACTAATTCTAAGATTCCGGTATTGCTATTGATCAATAAAATAGATAAATCCTCACAGGAAGAAGTTGAAGAAAAAATTGAATATTGGCAAGAAAAAGTACCGAATGCAATAATATATGCTATTTCGGCCTTGGAAAATTTTAATATTGATACTGTTTTTGAAAAAATTATTGAACTATTACCTGAATCTCCCGCCTTTTACCCTAAAGATCAGTTGACGGATAAACCCGAACGGTTTTTTGTAAATGAAGCCATCCGCGAAAAAATATTGATACATTACAAAAAGGAAATTCCTTATGCAGTTGAGATCGACACGGAAGAATTTTTTGAAGAAGAAAATATTATCAAGATCCGTTCAGTCATTATGGTAGAAAGAGATTCTCAAAAGGGAATCATCATAGGGCATAAAGGAACTGCCTTAAAGCGTGTAGGTACAGAAGCCAGGAGAGATCTTGAAAAATTCTTTGGTAAAAAGATATTCTTAGAGCTCTATGTTAAGGTCAACAAGGACTGGCGAAGTAAAAAAGATCAATTACGTAGATTTGGTTATCAAGAGTAATGGTTAATAGTCTTCAGCAGCAGTAGCAGCCAGTAGAATATTCATAAATAAAAAAATGATCATGTCACAAAATAAACAATTATTATTAAAAAAGAGACCTGTAGGATTACCTGATACAAGTACTTGGGAGTTGGTCAAAACGAATATACCACAACCAAAAGAAGGTCAATTTTTAATTAAATGTGAGTATATTTCATTAGATCCTGCCATGCGTGGCTGGATAAATGAAGGGAAATCATATATCGCTCCGGTAGAAATTGATACTGTAATGAGAGCGGGTGGAGTTGGTAAAGTAATAGAATCGCATAACCCTGATTTTAAGGAAGGCGAATATGTATATGGACAAACGGGTGTACAACAATATATACTGTCTGACGGTAAAGGGTATTATAAAGTTGACCCTTCTTTGGCACCCTTACCGATGTACTTGAGTACATTAGGAATGCCGGGGATGACCGCTTATTTCGGAATTTTAGAAGTAGGCGAGCTTAAAGAAGGTGATACTGTTTTAGTATCCGGTGCTGCTGGTGCAGTGGGGAGTGTCGTTGGGCAGATTGCAAAAATTAAGAATTGTAAAGTTATTGGTATAGCCGGTGGTGCACATAAGTGTAAATATATAGTTGATCAATTAGGTTTTGACGGCGCTATTGATTACAAGTCTGATGATGTAAGGGCCAAATTAAAAAAATATTTCCCTAAAGGGATTGACGTATATTTTGATAATGTTGGTGGTGAAATTTTAGAATTGGCCTTGGGTAGATTGGCTATGCATGCCAGGATAGTAATTTGTGGAGCTATATCACAATATAATAATACAAGTGCTGTAAATGGACCTTCTAATTATATGTCATTATTGGTTAACCGAGCTTCCATGAAAGGCATGGTCGTTTTTGATTATGCTAAAGATTATGGAAAAGCGGCAGCGCAAATGGGACAATGGATAATGCAAGGAAAATTAAAATCTAAGGAAGATATTTATGAAGGGATCGAAAACTTTCATGAAACCTTTTTAAGACTTTTTTCCGGTGAAAAAATGGGGAAATTAGTGTTGAAAGTTGGTGAAGATTAATGAGTCTGTCATTCCCACTTTCGTGGGAATCTCATTAATTATAGTTCCAATTTAGTAGATTCCTGCCTCCGCAGGAATGACAAGTCTAACTAACGATTAAACTTTTCACTTCCTTAAAATCCAATCCGCCATAATTACCTGAACTCATCAAAAGCAAGGCTGTATTTTTAAGGTTCTGAGAAAACAAGAACTCCTTAAATTCATCAGGATTTGTATAAATTAGCAGATCATCTCTTTTAAACGCATTGGCAATTTGTTCAGCCGTTACTTTCTCTAATTTTTTAATTTCCACTGCATGGGGTGAGTAAAAAACGACCGCTTCATTAGCCGCATCCAATGTTCCTTCATATTCCTTTAAAAATTCGGCATTCAAACTACTATAAGTATGCAATTCTAAACAAGCCAACACCTTCCTATTTGAATATTGCTCTTTTACTGCCTTAGTAGTTGCCTGCACTTTAGAAGGGGAATGTGCAAAATCTTTAAAGATCACAGTTGAGTTGTTTTCTGCAATCTTTTCCAATCGCTTACTTGCTCCTTTAAAACCGCTTATCGCTTCATAAAAATTATCTTCATCTATACCCATATGCTGACAGATCCACTTCGCACCGGCCAAATTCTGTAAATTATGTTTTCCGAATATTTCTAAGGGTAACTTACCGTCGGAAGTATCTAAAAAAGTAGTCCCGTTTTCAATGGTATAGGCTGGAGTGCGATAAGGATATTTTTTAACCGGATGTTCACTCCCTTCTACTATATTTTTTACTTCACTATCTTCTTCATTATATACCAAAATACCACCATTGGTCATCCTTTGAATAAAAATTCGGAACTGCTCTACATAATTTTCAAAAGTGGGAAACACATTGATATGATCCCAGGCAATACCACTCAACAAGGCAATATTTGGCTTGTACAAATGGAATTTCGGCCGGCGGTCAATAGGTGAACTCAAATATTCATCACCTTCCAATACAATAAATTCGTTTTTCTCAGTTAAATGCACCATCGTATCAAAACCTTCTAATTGTGCTCCTACCATATAATCAACTTCCTTTTCATGATAATGTAATACATGTAAAATCATAGAAGTTATGGATGTTTTACCATGAGAGCCTCCGATGACCACACGCGTTTTATCTTTTGATTGCTCATATAAGAATTCAGGATATGAATAAATTTTCAATCCTAAATCTTGTGCTTTTAGTAATTCCGGATTGTCAGATTTGGCATGCATTCCTAAAATAATTGCATCTAAACTTGAATGTATCTTCTCAGGAAACCAACCAAATTCTTTGGGTAATAATTGCTTTGCCTCTAAACGTGATTTTGAAGGTTCGTGTATGGTATCATCACTCCCTGTTATTTGGTATCCTTTTTGTTGTAAGGCTAATGCAAGGTTGTGCATGGCACTTCCTCCAATAGCAATAAAATGTATGTTCATTGACTAAAATTAGAAAAGTAAAAGTACGAAAACAATCAAATTAAATTTCAAAATTCAACCTCAATATTATTATATAAAACTATAATTTGTAGTTTGATATTTGTAATTTTAACATTACTCATTCAAAAGAAGGTTTCACCTTAAAAAAGAGCATGCTTACTCGTTGTTACTTGTCCTTTTAATTCTTTTGATGGTACTTTGGGTATTATAAATTAATTATTATGCAAAAATCAATTATAATTTTAACAATGATCCTTCTATTTTCATCCACCACAAAAGCTCAAACTGACAAATATGACAACTATAAAGAGCAGTGGAAAGTGGTTGAACAGTTTGAGTCTAAAGGATTGCCAAAATCTGCTTTAGCTGAGGTAGAAAAGATCTATAAAAAAGCAACACGTACAAAGAATAGTCCGCAACTTATTAAATCTTTACTATACAGATCAAAGTTTGCGTTGACCTTAGAAGAGGATGCTCAATTGAAAGTTATCAATGATTTAAAAAGTGAAGTATCTGAAGCTACATTTCCGTCAAAAAATATCCTAGAAAGTATCTTAGCTGATATCTACTGGCAGTATTTTCAACAGAACAGATGGAAATTCTATAACAGGACAAATACTTCAGAAAAGGTCGACTCAACTGATTTCAGAACATGGGATCTACAAACAATATTTGAAGAAACACATTTGCATTATCAAAATTCTTTGCATGATGCTTTACTATTGCAACAAACCGATTTAGATCACTATAATGACATTTTAAACCTTCAAAGAAATTCAAAACAATATCGCCCTACAGTATACGATTTTTTAGCACATAGGGCCATCTCTTTTTATAAGAATGATGACCCTAATTTAAAAAGGCCTTCTTATAAATTTGAGATTGACAACCCTCAGGTATTGCGTGTTAATGATCAATTTGTAAGAACAGAATTAAATACTAAAGATAGTCTTTCCCAACAATTGCATGCCTTACACTTGTATAAAAATCTAACATTGTTTCATTTAAAAGATAAAGATCCAGCTGCTTTAGTGGCTTTAACCTTAGAGCGCCTGGATTTTGTAAGAAGCAATGCTGTTTTTAACGATAAGGATGACGTCTTCCTAAAAACTTTACAAAAGCTAAGAGCCAACTATCAAAATGATCAAATTGTTACTGAGATAGATTACAGAATTGCATCCTTATTTAATGAACAAGCCAATAGTTATGTTCCCTTAGAAAAGGAAGAAAATCGTTGGAAACGAAAAGAGGCCCTACAAATATGTGAACGGGCAATTGCCAACTACCCTAAAACAAAAGGAACGGAAAAATGTAAAAGTTTACAAAGTCAAATTCTCAGCAAGCAATTGCAAATCACGGCTGAAAAATTTATCCCGATTCATAACCCTTCACGCTTATTGATCACTTATAAAAATACCGATCAATTGTATTTAAAAGCCTATAAAATAAGTACAAAACAACAAAGAAAATTTGCTGAAATTCATAAGGATTCTTCAAAAATTGCATTTATCAACAAGTTGGAAGAAATCAAAACCTGGGATGCAAAACTTCGCAATGAAAATGACTATCAACAACATAAAACGGAAGTTTTACTCCCGGAATTACCACATGGCAATTATTTAATTTTTGCCTCAACTATGAAAGATTATACTTATGAAAATACCTTTGCCTATGGTTTTATACAAGTAACTGACTTGACTTTGATTGAAAACACCAGTGCAGGAAAGTATAATTACCAGGTCGTAAATCGAAATACAGGAAATCCCGTTTCAGGTGCAACCGTTCATATAAGAAATTACAAGACAGGCAGATATAATAAATTAATTAGCAAAGCCTTGACAACCGATAATAAGGGGCAAGTTTCTTTTGCGGTAAATCAAAGGCATTCTAATGTTGTTGTTACAGTTAGCCATGGGAAAGACAGCGCTGTATTTGGTGATTTTTACCTGTATGAGTTATACAAAAACAGAAGAGAAAATAATAATGTAAATGAAAATGTTTTTCTATTTACAGATAGAAGTATTTACAGGCCCGGGCAAACCGTTTATTTTAAAGGTATTGCAATAGAGACTTTTCAGGAAAAATCGAAAGTTATTGCAAAGGAAGACATTACTGTTGAACTTCGAGACGTCAATAATCAAGTTGTCAAAAAATTAGAACTGACTACAAATGAATTTGGTTCGCTTAGTGGAGAGTTCATACTTCCTGCATCAGGGTTAACCGGTCAATATCATATTCAAGCCAATGCAGGATATCATTATTTCTCGGTTGAAGAATACAAACGCCCAAAATTTGAAGTCGAATTTAAACCTGTTACCAAAACCTATAAATTAAACGACAGTATTACCATATATGGTGCTGCTACCGCTTATGCAGGAAGTAATATCACAGAGGCCAAGGTGGTATATCGTGTACTTCGCACAGCACAATATCCGAAATGGTATTGGTATTACCGCCCTTCAATTTCTTCTGATGAATTGGAAATAACGCATGGTGAAACTACAACAGATGCTTCAGGGAACTTTGAGGTTATGTTTGACGCTATTCCAGATCTAAAGATCAAACCGGAAACACAACCTACTTTCAATTATAAAGTGTTTGCCGATATAACGGATGTGAATGGAGAAACTCGCAGTACTGAAACAACGGTTCGGGTGGGTTATCATGCCTTAGAAGCAAGTATCAGCATTGCGGATAAGATCGATAAAATAGTACCCGATAATAAACTTACTATTAGCACCAATAACTTGAATGGGCAATTCGTCCCTACTAAAGGAACCTTGAAAATTTATAAATTACAGACTCCGGCAACTGTATTGCGCAAGCGCCCCTGGAGCGCTCCTGACTACCAGGAATTTTCAAAAGATGAATTCTCAAAGTTATTCCCTCATGAGGCTTATCAAAATGAAAATGACATGAATCACTGGGAAAAAGGAGAGTTGGTTTTTGAAAATAATTTTAATACTGAAAAAACAAAGGAGGTCAAACTTGGAAAGCTGAAAAAATGGAATTCAGGTAAATACATAGCTCTGTTAGCGTGTAAAGATAAATTTGGACAAAACGTAAAAGACGAACAACGTTTCAATGTGTTTGGTCATGCCGATAAAACTGTTACTGGTAATCAATTATTCTCTTTAAAAACAGATAAAAATGAATACCATCCTAACGAAAAGGTAGTATTGACAATTGGTTCTGCGTCTAATAATATAACGGTAACTGTCGCTATTGAAAAAGATCATGAGATCATAGAAACAAAAATCATACACCTTTCTGATGAGATCAAAACCATTAATGTACCTGTTACGGCAAAAGATCTTGGTGGATTTGCCATTCATTATCAATGGGTAAATTACAATTCGTTTGGTAGTGGAACGCAACATATAAATGTCCCTTATCCTAAACATAAATTAGCTATTGAAACGACGACCTTTCGGGATAAATTACAACCTGGACTAGAAGAAACGTGGAGTTTTAAACTAAAAGGTTCGAAAGGTGATAAGGTGGCTGCCGAGATCTTAGCATCTATGTATGATGCATCCTTAGATCAGTTCCAACCTCATCAATGGAGTTTTAACCCTATTTACCATCCCTATTATTATTCCTATAATCGTAGTAATGCCAACCATAGTTTTGGGAATGCTAATTTTAACATCCATCAGGAAACACATCCCTATTATGGATACTCGTATCAGGGTTTTGACCAACTCAATTGGTTTGGGTTTAGCTTTGGATATGGTTCGAATATTAGATTCGCCAGAGGCTTGGTTTCTAAAAGTGAAAGAAAAGAGATTTCACCTCCTGCGCCAGAGGCAATAACTATTGTTTCTGATGAATTAGAATCAGAAGAATCCGTTCTTTCTGAAATGTCAGTTGAAGGAAGAGCCGCCGGTGTGCAAGTAGAGAATGATAAAGATGATTCGCAGGCAAAACCTCAACAGGAAAAACTTTCCTTAAAAGGTATTGTTGCGCGTAAAAACTTACAGGAAACTGCTTTTTTCTATCCGCATTTACGAACGGACACTGAAGGCAATGTGAGTTTTCAGTTTACGACACCTGAGAGTTTAACCCGATGGAAAATCCAATTATTAGCACATACTAAAGACCTGGCATCGGCTACCAAACAATTGACGGCAGTTACACAAAAAGAGCTGATGGTGATGCCGAATCCACCTCGGTTTTTACGGGAGGGTGATCAAATTACATTTGCTTCGAAGATTGCCAATTTGACTGATAAAGATTTGAGTGGGATAAGTGAATTACAATTATTTGATGCATTAACCAATGCACCTATTGACACAAAACTCGGGAATACTGATAATCAAAAAAGTTTTACAGTGGATGCCAAAGGCAATACCAATGTAAGTTGGACTCTTCAAATTCCGGAAGATGTCCAGGCGGTAAGCTATAAAATCCTCGCTAAGGCAGGTGATTTTACCGATGGAGAAGAAAATGCCTTGCCGGTATTGTCGAACCGAATGTTAGTCACTGAAACCTTACCCATGTGGTTACGTTCGAATCAAACCAAAACATTCACTTTAGATGAATTGAAAAACAATACATCAACAACACTTAAGAATCATAAATTGACCTTAGAAGTAACCTCAAATCCGGCTTGGTATGCCGTACAGGCGCTACCCTACCTAATGGAATATCCGTACGAATGTTCCGAGCAAACATTTGCACGGTATTATGCGAATGTGCTCGCAAGCCATATTGCGAATTCTAATACGCGAATTCAGGAGGTCTTCAATCAATGGAAGAATAGCGATGCATTATTATCTAACCTTGAAAAAAATCAGGAATTAAAATCGTTGATCATTCAGGAAACGCCCTGGTTGAGAGATGCACAATCAGAAACCGAGCAGAAAAAACGCATTGCTCTATTATTCGATCTGAATAAAATGAAAAATGAATTGGAATCCGCAGCCCGTAAATTGCAACAAATCCAAATGAATAATGGCGGTTTCCCCTGGTTTAAAGGGAGTCGTTATCCGAATAGATATATCACACAACACATCGCCTCCGGTTTTGGCCACCTCAAAAAATTGAATGTTATTTCGACAGAGCGAGGAACGCGCGACGAGAAATCTATGAATCAAATGCTCAACAAAGCCGTGAGATTCTTAGATGATGAAATCTTAGACGATTTTAATAACTTGTTAAAACAAGCACGGATCATCCGGGAAAAAGCTAAGACGAAAGCGGAAGGGCTTAAAAAAGAAAAAGAATTTATGGCTAAAAATCATACGAGTCACTTCCAAATTCAATACTTGTATATGCGAAGTTTTTATAAGGAAATTATGATCCCTAAAAATGTTCAAACTGCAGTGGAGTATTATACGGATCAAACCTATGAATTTTGGTTAGACTATAATTTATATACCAAAGGAATGATCGCCTTGGTGGCTAAAAGAAATGATAAAACCATTGTAGCGGATAAAGTTATTGCTTCGTTAAAAGAAAATAGCATTACCAGTGACGAATTGGGCATGTATTGGAAAGAAAATAGGGAGAGTTGGTTCTGGTACCGGGCTCCTATTGAAACACAAGCTTTATTGATCGAAGCTTTTAGCGAGATAGAAGGAGATATAAAAATCATTGACAATCTTAAAATTTGGTTATTGAAGAACAAACAAACCAATCGTTGGAAAACAACCAAAGCAACCACAGAAGCAGTATATGCCTTGTTATTACAAGGTACAGATTGGCTAGAAGTCACTGATTTTGTAGCTATAAAAATTGGTAATCAAAATATCAATCCATTGGCATTAGAAGAGACCAAAGTGGAAGCCGGTACAGGTTATTTTAAAACATCATGGACAGGTACTGAGGTTACCCCGAGAATGGCTGAAGTAAAAATGAGTAAGAAATCTGATGGTATTGCCTGGGGTGCATTATATTGGCAATATTTTGAGGATCTTGATAAGATAACTCCGGCGGAAACACCATTAAAATTACAGAAGAAATTGTTCTTAAAACAGCATACCGATAAAGGTGAGGAACTCACTGAAATTACCTCTGGTACCGATCTAAAATTAGGCGATCTGGTACGGGTACGTATCGAACTAAAAGTTGACTGGCCTATGGAATTTGTGCATATGAAAGATATGCGAGCGGCGGGTTTTGAACCTGTAAATGTACTTTCTCATTACAAATATCAAGACGGGCTAGGGTATTATGAAAGTACCAAAGATGCTGCAACCAACTTTTTCTTTGACTATTTACCCAAGGGCGTGTATGTTTTTGAATATAACTTACGTGTCAATAATAAAGGTGATTTCTCTAATGGCATTACAACTATACAAAGCATGTATGCCCCTGAGTTTAGTAGTCATAGTGAGGGTGTGAGGGTCATGGTGAAAGGTTAGAGGTTAGAGGTTATAAAGAACACATAAAAGCACTTGTCATTCTTACAAAAACAAGGATCTTATTGTTTGTTGGATCTAGATTCCTGCTTTCCTGCCCGTCCGATCAGGCGGGCGCTGGAATGAGACAAAGTAATTGATTTCTTTTATTATTAATAGCCCTCATCCTACATTACTTTTCTAAGATTTTCGCATATAAACACTAACTCCCATAAAAAACCGTTAGAATATTAATAAATAGGAGAAAAACTTACCATATGTTTGACGACGACGACACGGAAGGAAAATCACACGATAAGATCAAAAAAATGCGCGTTTATAAAAAAGCGCGCGAAATTATGGTCTTAGGGAGTAAAATTGGAGGTGCTATTTCTAAAGATGATTATGACTTTCAGGACGAAACTGAAGGAGAATTGTTAGAAGTATACGCGAATTATATTATAGAAAACTCATTCATTATTCCGGCTAAAATCGCAAGTGCAGAAAGTGCCGATATTTATGATGTTCGCATGGAAAATGCAGCTATTATAAGAAGGGCAACCCGTAGGATTTTAACAAGTTGTTCAGGACTCGAACTTTGCGGATATAAAGAACATGATTTTATAGAACTTTTACGTGATGAAATTGAAGCATTTCGTATTCTATTTGCCGAATGGGTAAAGACCTTTGATGAATGGGATTATACAATTGACCGCTGGGGTTTGTTTAATCCTCCGGGTGTCAATTATGATGATCTCGATCCTGATGATGATATACCCTTCGATTCTGATAATCTTTTTGATTGAAAATTGCTAAAAATTCATTCAATTGGCATAAATCTTGATGCTTTGTTACAATTAAAAACTATCTCAATGTTATACAGAGCTTCTAAATTACTTTTTTTAAGTATCATACTATTTTTACTGTCATGTTCAAATGATACAGAAATACCTGCTTCTATAGAAGCCACACAGTTTTTAAATGAGACTTATGGAAATAATTCGAAACAAGATTACGACATTTATTTACCCAAAAACAGAACTACTGATACTCCGGTAATTGTTATGGTTCATGGTGGATTTTGGTCTGCAGGTGATAAAGCTGATATGAATTTATTGGTAGCTATTGCGCGAAATAAATCCCCGGAATTTGCCATTGTTAATACAAACTACAGATTAGCCACTGCAACATCTAATCAACATCCAACACAGATCAATGACCTATTATCTCTACTAACCGAATTAGACGCTAAAAAGGATGATTATCGGATTTCTAATAACTATTTTTTTATTGGAGTAAGTGCCGGAGCACATTTATCACTTTTATATTCGTATCAGACTGATACAAATCATCGAGTAAAAGCAGTATGTTCTATTGTTGGCCCTACAGACTTTTTAGACCCTGCCTATATTAACTCTCCCGACCCGCAATTTAGACTAATCGGCGAACAATTTTTAGGTGATACTTTTCAGAATAATCCTTCCTTATATGAAAATGCAAGTCCTGTAACACATGTAGATGCCTTAGATGCTCCTTCAATTTTATTTTATGGTGGTGCGGACCAGTTAATCCCTGTAAGTCAGGCTACGCGCTTAAGAGATAAATTAATTGGGGCTGATGTACCGGTTGAATATACATTATTTCCCAATGTAGGGCATGATCTAATCGGTGCTGATTTTAATGAAATTGCTACAAAAATTGATACTTTTTTTAAACAACACAGGTAACCTTGTTGTTTGTCATTCATGACAAGAAGTCAATTCAGTTTATACCTGAATTCATGAGATTCTAAATCAATTAATAAATCTTGTGTTATTTTTACTTTAGAAGTTCTACTGGGCATATGTAATTTTAACTCTTCCTCCATATCATAGACAACAAAATTGAGATTGTCTTTTCCTTTATGGTCTTTTAAGATATCTTCGATTGAATCAATCTTTTTTTCATCTAATTCAATAATATTCAACTGTAAGGTCAATTTATTCGCCATTGTTTCCAATACGTCTTGTAACATTTGTATGGCATTGAATTGTATACGGATATCACCTTCTTTCCATCCCGGGCGCACTGACATTCTAATATGTAAAAATGAATTGGGAATTAAAAAATGCTTAAACTTTAAATAATCTTCACCAAACATTCTAAACTCATGTGCTTCAGAATAATCCTCCATGGTAAAAGAAGCCCAACCTTTCCCATTCTTTGAAATCCTATGCTGAACGTTGGTAACGATACCGCCGATCGATAGATCTTTGTTTAACAAGTCATTCAGGTTATTAAAAACATGGATAGGTGCATTACAGAAATATTTCATTTCAGTTTTGTAATCATCCAATGGGTGGCCAGAAATATACATCCCAATGACTTCTTTTTCTTTGGCTAATTTTTCCATAATACCCCAGGGTTCGCATTCGGGAATTTTAGGTTCTTCAAATTGCACCTCAGAAGTTTCACCAAATAACGAGACCTGCGCAGAATTGACATTTTCTTGGAATTTATTGCCAAAGCGAATGGCTCTTTCAATAAAAGTTTGTCCTTTTTCGTCCAATTCAAAATATTGAGATCTATGTGTATCCATAAACGAATCAAAAGCACCTGCTAATACCAATCCGTCAAAAGATTTCTTATTCGCTGCCCTTAGATCAACTCGCTTAGCTACATCAAAAATAGATTTATAATTCCCATTCCTTTTTCGTTCAGAAACGATCCCCTCTACCGCACTTTCACCAACTCCTTTAATCGCTCCCATTCCAAAACGAATAGCTCCTTGTTTGTTCACGGCAAATTTGTAAAATGATTCGTTGATATCAGGGCTTAGTACCTCAATATTTGCACGTTTACATTCATCCATAAAGAAAGAAACAGATTTGATATCTCTCATATTATTGGACAACACAGCAGCCATATATTCAGCAGGATAGTGCGCTTTTAAATAAGCTGTTTGATAGGCAATATATGCATAGCAGGTCGAATGCGATTTATTAAAGGCATATTCAGCAAAAGCCTCCCAGTCCTTCCATATTTTTTCTAATATCTCTTCCGGATGATTTTTCTTTTTTCCTCCCTCGATAAATTTAGGTTTGAGTTGTTGCAGTAAAGCAAATATTTTTTTTCCCATTGCTTTACGGAGTACATCTGCCTCGCCTTTAGTGAACCCGGCTAACTTTTGTGACAATAACATCACCTGTTCCTGATATACGGTAACTCCATAGGTTTCTTCTAAATATTCCTTCATTTCCGGGAGGTCATATTCTATAGATTCAATACCATGCTTGCGTTGAATAAATAACGGAATGTATTCCATCGGGCCCGGTCGATACAAAGCATTCATAGCTATTAAATCAGCAAATTCAGTGGGCTTCAATCCTTTTAAGTGTTTTTGCATCCCCGGTGATTCATACTGAAAAATGCCGACTGTTTCGCCACGTTGAAATAGCTCGTAGGTTTTTTCATCATCCAAAGGGAAGGCATCAGGATCCAATTCTTTCCCGTGAAGGGCCTTTATAATTTTGCAAGTATCCTTGATCAATGTCAAGGTTTTTAAGCCTAAGAAATCCATTTTTAATAAGCCCGCGTCCTCCACTACATAATTGTCAAATTGTGTAACATATAAATCAGAATCTTTTGCAGTTGCTACCGGGATCAAATTTGTAATAGCTTCGGGAGTAATGATAACCCCACAAGCATGTGTGCCGATATTCCTAATAGAGCCCTCCAACGCTACCGCCTGCTTAATAGTCTGAGCCTCAATATCTTCACCTTCTGCCAGATTGCGAAGTTCATTCACATTTAAGATCTCGTCTTTTCGGAGTTCTTCAATTTTAGAGATACTTTTTTCATCATCACCAAAAATTGTTGCCAATTTGGTATTCGGAATTAGTTTTGCAATTCTATCGGCATCAGGTAAGGGTAAATCTAATACTCTGGCAGTATCTCTAATAGAAGATTTTGCCGCCATAGTACCATAGGTCACTATTTGAGCCACCTGATTAGCACCGTATTTCTCAATTACGTAATCAATTACTTTTTGCCGTCCTTCGTCATCAAAATCAATATCAATATCGGGTAAAGAAACCCGATCAGGATTTAAGAAACGCTCAAAAAGTAAATTGTATTCAATAGGATCGATATTCGTAATCCACAAGCAATAAGCTACAACCGATCCTGCAGCTGAACCACGGCCGGGACCCACAGAAACACCCATTTCCCGTGCTTTCGCAATAAAATCTTGAACAATTAAAAAATAACCTGGATAACCTGTGTTTTCGATAACCTCTAATTCGAAATCTATGCGTTCTTTAGTTTCAGCATCTAAGTCACCATAGCGTTTCGCAGCTCCCTCAAAAGTGAGATGTTTTAGGTAGGCATTTTCACCCCTTACGCCCCCATCTTCAGCATCCTTTTTATTAATAAACTCAGAAGGGATTTCAAATTTTGGCAGCAATACATCTCTTGCAAGCGTATAGATTTCAATTTTATCTACAACTTCCTGGATATTAATAATTGCTTCAGGTGTTTTTTGAAACAATTGTTTCATCTCATCCTGATTCTTAAAATAATACTCGTCATTCGGCATTCCATAACGAAAACCTCTACCTCTTCCCTTCGGTGTGGCTTGTTTTTCACCATCTTTAACACACAATAAAATATCATGCGATTCTGCATCCTTTTTATTCAAATAAAAAGTATTGTTAGTTGCCACAACTTTTATAGTATGTTTTTCAGCAAAGGTTACTATGACTTCATTAACGTGCTGTTCATTCTCTTGATGATGATCGTTCAACTCCAAATAAAAATCATCGCCAAAAGTAGCTTTCCACCACAATAGTGCCTCTTCAGCTTGCTTCTCCCCAATATTTAGAATTTTATTGGGTATTTCGCCGTACATATTGCCACTTAACACAATAATGTCTTCCTTATATCGCTCTATGATCCTTTTATCGATACGAGGTACATAATAAAATCCATCTATATAAGCGATAGATGACATCTTTGCCAGATTGTGATAGCCATTTTTGTTTTTGGCCAACAGTACTATTTGGTACCCATTATCTTTAACAGATTTATTTTGATGATCATCACAGACAAAAAACTCACACCCTACAATTGGTTTTATGGAATTTTCAGAATCTTTATTATGTTTTAAGACCTCCTTTACAAAAGTAAAAGCACCCATCATATTACCCGTATCTGTCAAAGCAACAGCAGGCATTTTTTCATCAACGGCTGCTTTGACCAGTTTACTAATACTCGAGGTTGATTGTAAAATGGAAAATTGTGAATGGTTGTGTAAATGTGAAAAGGAAAAACCTTTTAGATCCTTTATATCCGAAACCGAGTCTTGAATATCATTAACTGATTTCCTTGAATGTTTTTCTTTTAGCTTAGCACTTTTCTTCTTGAGATTGACATGCTTTAATCCTATTAATTCAATCTCTTTAGGGTTTTCGGCACTATATTTTTCAAAATAATCAGAGGTAACGTCTAATTCTTCAAGTCTGAATATTTGTTTTCTAATGAGTTCAAAAAAACATCTTGATGTTGCTTCAACATCTGCTGTGGCATTATGTGCTTCGGCAAATGGTGTGTTAAATAAAAACTCATGAAGTTCAGTCAATGTAGGTAATTTAAACTTACCTCCACGGCCTCCGGGAAGTTGACATAACTGAGCGGTAGTTTCAGTACAAGTATCTAAAACTGGCATATCATTGAGCTTCGTTTCAATTGCCTTTCTATGAAATTCACATCCCATAATATTTAAGTCAAACGCTACATTTTGACCAACGACAAAAGTTGTTTTAGTCAGTACTTCATTAAATAATTCTAAAACTTCAGCTAACGGGTTTCCTTTTTCTTGGGCTAAAGCTGTGGAAATACCATGTACCTGTTCAGCATCATATGGAATATTAAATCCATCAGGTTGAATCAAAAAATCTTGATGTTTAATCAGTCTCCCAAATTTATCATGCAGCTGCCAAGCAATCTGAATACATCTGGGCCAATTATCAGTATCGGTAATTGGGGCATTCCATTTTTTGGGTAAACCAGTAGTTTCGGTATCGAAAATTAAGTACATCGATTAAGAAGTTTTAATAAAAATTAGGAGCTTTAAAAGTAAATATTTCATATTTTCCTTACGCGGTTTAATTGCATTATTTATTAACAGCCATCGACAAAGAAATTATTCATAAAGAAATGTAACGTTTTTGTAACTTAGCATACTAATTTTTTACTATTTACTAATTAAAAACAAAAAAATGAAGAAAATTACACTACTCCTAATCGCTATTTGTGCAAGTTTCACACTAAATGCTCAAACCGTTGATGAAATCCTTTCCACCTATTTTGAGAATATTGGTGGATTAGAAACTCTTAAAAAGATTGAAGGGATAAAAATGACCGCGAAAATGAACCAGCAAGGTATGGAATTCCCTCTCGAAATTGTTCAATTAGCTGATGGAAGGCAAATGACAGCCGTTAATTTTCAAGGGAAAGAAATAAAACAAGGTGTTTTTGATGGTGAGACCTTATGGAACACAAATTTCATGACCATGAAAGCTGAAAAAAGTGATGCAGAAGCCACTGCTAATTTTAAATTAAATACTAATGATTTTCCCGGTCCATTTATGAACTATAAAGAAAAAGGTTACACCGTAGAATTACTAGGTAAGGAAACAATAGATGGTGCCGAAACCTTTAAAATAAAACTTACCAAGGAGCCGGTAACTATTGACGGAAAACAAGAAGAAGATGTAAGTTTTTACTTTTTTGATACCGAAAATTTTGTTCCTATTGCCGTTCAAACTGAAATAAGATCTGGTCAGGCCAAAGGGATGATTTCTGAAGTAACCATGAGTGACTACCAAGAAGTAGAAGGCTTGTACTTTGCATTTTCATTGACTCAAGGTGTAAAAGGACAACCAGGACAACCTATTACAATAACTACTATCGAACTCAATCCCACAATTGAAGATAGTGCTTTTGCTTTTCCTGAAGAAACTGCAACCACAGAAAAAAAATAAATCCCTTTAATAAAAATCCTCAAAATATTTTTGGGGATTTTCTATAACCAAATCTAATATTATCATGAAAAAACTACTCTTTGCAGCGGTTTTCGTATTTGCTGCACTTAACTATCAAGCCGAAGCACAACAAGAAATTACCCTTAAAGCCAAAGAACTTTTTGGCGACATTACTGCAAGGCATATTGGTCCGGCTTTAATGAGTGGTCGTATCAACGACATGGAGAATCATCCTACAAACGATCGTATTATCTATGTAGGTACTGCAGGTGGTGGTGTATGGAAATCGAATGATGGTGGCACCACTTTTAATTCCATTTTTGACGATTATTGTCAGTCTATTGGTGCTGTTGAAATTGATCCAAATGATCCTGACAATACTATTTATGTAGGTACGGGTGAAACATGGCCGCGTAATAGTGTATCTATAGGAGACGGATTATATAAATCAGTTGACGGAGGTTCAAACTGGACTAAAATGGGTTTCGAAAAATCTGAGCGTATTGCAGATATTATTGTAAACCCCAACAACTCAAAAGAAATTTATTTAGGTGTTCTAGGTGCCCTTTGGGGAGATAGTGAAGAACGTGGTGTCTATAAAACAACTGATGGTGGAGCCACATGGAATAAAGTTTTGTATACCAATCAAAAAACAGGATGTGCTGATCTAGCTATGGATCCTAAAGACCCAAATATACTATATGCTTCCATGTGGGAGTTTAGACGTACAGGTTGGTCATTCGAATCTGGCGGCGAAAATAGTGCATTATACAAATCTACGGATGCCGGTGCAACTTGGAATAAAATTCACAATGGTTTCCCGGAAGGAAATTTAGGGAGACTAGGAATCGCAATAGCCCCATCCGAGCCTAATATATTGTATACGGTTATTGAAGCCGAAAAAAATGAAAGAAAAGGTTTATACAGAAGTGACGATGCCGGTGCAAATTGGAAACAATTAAACAATGACTTTGGTATTACTGTTCGCCCATTCTATTTTTCAAGAATAGTTGTAGATCCTAAAAATCCTGATGTTGTTGTAAAAGGAGGTTTAAATGGTTCTATCTCCAGAGATGGTGGTAAAACATTTAAAAATCTTGGAAATATGCATAGTGATATTCATGATATCACTTTTGATATCCACAACTCTGATAGAATGTATGTGGGCACAGATGGCGGTGTATATCGTTCCTGGAATGGCGGTACAACCATGGAAATTGTAGAAAATTTACCTTTATCACAATTCTACCATATTAGTGTTGATGATGCTGAACCTTATAATATATATGGAGGTTTACAAGACAATGGCTCATGGTACGGGCCGTCATCTTCACCAGGGGGAGTACAAGCTAGAGATTGGAATTCAGTTGGTTTTGGCGATGGCTTTCGTGTCTTAAAACATAAAACTAAAAATATTATATACTCAGAAATGCAGGGTGCAGATAATGTTTGGCGTTATGATGTTGATAATAAAAGAGTAAAAACCGTACAACCACTCCCTCAAAAAGGCTATCCTAAACTACGCTGGAACTGGAATGCCCCAATGACAGTGAGCGCGCATCAACCTGATCGTTTTTATATGGGAAGTCAATTCGTACATAGATCAGAAGATATGGGCGATACCTGGAAAATTATATCTCCTGATCTTACGACCAATGACCCAGCAAAACAAAATCAGGAAAGTTCAGGTGGATTGTCAAAAGATAATTCAGGTGCAGAAAATCACACCACCATATTTACCATTGCAGAATCTCCATTGGATGAAAATGTGATTTGGGTAGGCACAGATGATGGTAATGTACAGGTGACACAGGATGGTGGTGGCAGTTGGACCAATACGTCTATGAATATTAACGGTTTACCTCAACATATTTGGACCTATCATATAGAAGCCAGCATCTTTAATAAAGGAACTGCTTATGCTGTATTTGACGGGCATACCATGAATGATATGAATCCATATGCGTACAAAACTACCGACTTTGGCAAAACCTGGACAAATATCATCACGGATGATGTTGTCGGTTTTGTAAGGAATATTCAGGAAGATTATGTAAATCCTGACCTCTTATTTTTGGGAACAGAATTTGGACTTCACATTACTATAAATGGAGGTAAGAAATGGCATAAATTCACCAATAATATGCCCGCTGTAGCTGTTCATTTTATTGATCTACAGAAGAAAACAAACGATGTGGTAATGGGTACTCATGGTAGAGGTGTTATTATTATAGACGATATTTCACCGTTAAGAGAACTTAAGCAAGAGGTATTACAGAAGAACGTTCATTTTTTTGCTAACAAACCGACCATAATAAATGAGGAAGGTAGTTTTGCCAGTAGATTTGGACGAGAAACTCAATTCAGGGGGCAGAACAAAAGTAATGCTGTTCAGATCAAGTACTACCTGAAAAAGCGTCATACTTTTGGAAAAATGACCCTGGAAATTCAAGATATGAATGGCAAAGTGATGTCCGAACTAGGTCCGGGAAAATCGAAAGGGATTAACATCGTAAACTGGAACTATAGGATCAAGCAGCCTAAAATGGCCAAAGGAAAGACCTTCAGTTTTGGAGGCTTTACCTCACCTAAAGTTGAAGCAGGTACCTATAAGGTTGTGTTAAAGAAAGGGAAAGATACCTATGAACATCCTTTTGAAGTTATTTATGACCCTAAATCAACCTTAAGTGCGGAAGATAGAGTAGCCAAGCATAAAGCTACTATGAAAATGTATGATATGACCCAGGAGTTAGCATATATGGTTTATGAGTTAGATGCCATCGCCGAGAAGGCAACTGGGCTAAAAAATAAGAAGTTGACAAGTTCATTAACAAAATTAAAAGAATCTTTGGTAATAACTACCGGAGATAATTATGTAGGATCTGCTGAACCTCAGCTAAGAGAAAAAATGTCTGACTTGTACAGTAAAATTGCCAGTAGCTATGATAAACCTTCAGCCTCTGAATTAGAAAGCTTAAGCATTGTAGAAGAGCGTTTTAACAAAGCAAAAAAAGACTATGCTAAAATTAAAAAGAAAGCAAAATTCTTGGATCAATTACAACTCAAAACATTCGATGAGTTTGTAAAATAGTAGTAATAGATATATCATACCGAACGAAGTGATTACCCTAACAATTCAAATTTGAAAGGTTCTTCACTTCGTTGAGGATGACAACGTAGTTATAGTAGAATTTCTTCTATTAATATAATTAGAATAATCACCTTTATATGCTATGCGCTTATCAATTACCTGATCATAGTCTCCTAGTAATGAAATGGCCTGCTCACAAATTTCTCTAATAGCATGATTGCCACCGTCATTTTTAGAAATATAATCACATAATTTATGCTTTTTACAATAAGTTTTGAACATAAAACTTGCATCCCTATTCACCATAAATCGCAGACCACAAACTTTGGCGATACTTAAATCTAAAATATCGTCAAACACAAATAAAACCTCTTCCTTTGTAAAACCTTTATGCTCGGTGAGCCAATCTAAAATTTCAATTTTATTCTTAGTTTTTAAAAATATTTGATCAAAATTCTCTCTCTTCCCAAAATAACTGGCAGTTTCATTATTTTCACCGGTAATAATCGCTGTGTATGGTATAGTATTATTTTTTAAAAAATAGGAAAAGCGTAACATATTGATACCCATTGAATCTGCTTCAGAAAAAGAACTTTCTTTATTACTCTTTTTATAACTACTATGAAAGACTCCATCCCAATCAAAAATTAAAGCCTTGATACTTTGCAACTTTCTGGCAATAACTTTTTTATCTTCAATAAACTCCCCTAGATTATGAAATTCCTTGTCATCTTTCATTTCAATCATTTATTATTAATTTAATAAAGACGGCTTTAAACCAAATCCTGAACATCTATCATTCCAACTACTTTATTTTCTTTGTTAGTTACCACAAGCTCATCAACTTTATGCAAAGCAAATAATTCATGTGCCTTGAACAATAAATCTTCGTTACTAATCGACAAAGGTTTTTTTAATGTAACGCTTTCTTTCAACGTACTTTTTATATCGCCTCCTTTTTCAATAAAACGTCTCAAATCACCATCGCTAAAAAAACCAATAGCCTCCTTCTTATCATTAACAATCGAAACGGCTCCAAATCCGCCGGCTGTCATTTCAACCAAACAGCTGGCAATAGTAGTATCAGCTTTCACAATCGGATTCTTATCGCGTATTGCATTACCAACTTTTACTGTCATTAGCCGGGTATGTTCCTCAAACTGTTGTGTACCAATAGTAGTAAAAGTATTTTCAGTTAATTGCTTCATGATATTCCATGGTACAGTAACGGTATGTGCACCAATATTGATGGCATTTCTAACATGTTCAGAATTACGAACAGAAGAAAACATTATTTTGGTATTATACTTATAATAATTAACGGCATCTACACATTGTTCAACTAAGGCAAGTGCATCATGCCCCTGATCCTGCAAGCGTCCAACCAGAGGACATACATAGGTCGCTCCTGCCTGCATAGCCATATACGCCTGCTGAAGGGTATATACCAAATGTATATTAACTAAAAAACCTTCGTTAACTAATTGCTTACAAGCTTTAACCCCTTCCATTGAAATAGGAATTTTGTAAACGGTTTTCTTTCTATCAAGACCCAATGCTTCCTGACGATAGGCTTCTTTAACAATTTCTTCAGCATTAGAACCTAAAGCCTCTATTTGTAAAATATCTACCAATTTAGAAAGTTCTATTATTGCCGCGTCGACATCTGTGATACCATGGCGATGCATAAAAGTTGGCGTTGTTGTTAATCCGGTTATAAAGCCAAATTTGCTTACTTCTCTTATTTCATTGATATCTGCTGAATCTAAATATAACTCCATACTATTCTTAAAATTTACGCTAATTAATTCTATTTTCTATAATTGACCTCTACTGCGTGTAACTCGAGCAGCGGTTTTAAAAATTCTTCTAAATCTCTCATATCTAATTGACTCGCCGCATCACATAATGCTTCATTTGGGCACGGGTGTGTCTCAACAAATAAACCATCAACACCGGCCGCTACTCCTGCCCTAGCCAAGACATCCAAATATTGACGTGCTCCTCCACTTGGGTCAGCACTTGGTATCCCATATTTTCTAATTGAATGTGTGACATCAAAAATAACCGGATAACCGGTTTGTCTTAATTCATAAAAACTTCTGGGATCGACAATAAGGTCATTATAGCCAAAAACATATCCACGTTCAGTCAATAATATTTTTTTATTGCCAGTAGATTCTATTTTTTTAACTGGCTTATCCATATTTTCAGGAGCTAAAAATTGTGCATGTTTTAAATTAACAGGCTTCCCTGTTTTCCCTGCAGCAACGGTGAGCGAAGTTTGCATTACCAAATATGCCGGAATTTGCATCACATCTACAACTTGTGAAACGGGTTCTACTTGTTCAGGGTAATGAATATCTGTTAAGATCGGGAAACCAAATTGTTCTTTAATTTTTTGTAGAATTTTTAATCCTTTATCAATACCTGGACCTACATAATAATCGACCGAACTTCGATTATCTTTCATAAAAGATGACTTATAAATTACCGGAACTTTTAATTTTTCGGTAACCTCTTTGATAGTTTCGGCTGTTTTCATCATTACATTCTCATCTTCAATAACGCAAGGCCCGGAAATCAAGAATAGCTCATCAGCACCACAATTTACATCATCTACTAAAACTTTAAGTTTACTCATCTTTTTAAAATCTAAAAATTAAGTCGCAAATATACAATTAACTTACTTCTTTTTATACATAATATTAATCCCTTACTCACTATATGCAATCTAAATTAAAAGATAAAAAGGCTTTCTTTACTTGGTAGATTTTCCAATAATTGCACGTACATTTTCGAGGTCAGCCAAGGTATCTACTGGAATAGTATGGCAATGCGTAATTTCAACTTTTATTTTCTTGCCATTTTCAAGCCATCTATTTTGCTCTAGAGATTCTGCTAATTCTAAAGAGGTCTGTCCTAAGCTGGCAAACTCAATTAAGGCCTGTGTCTTAAAAGCATACATTCCTACATGCTTATAAAATGTATGTTTCTTCTGCCAATCTGAAGCGTCAGAATCACGGATAAAAGGAATAATAGAGCGGCTAAAATAGAGTGCATTTTTGAATTTATCGATTACAACATAAACACCACCTTCAAATAAATTTTCTTCCTCATTTACAGGAATTACCAAGGTTGCCAATTGGGTTTTCGCATCATAAAAACAAGAAATTAAGAGTCTGATCTGCTCAGGATCTAATAAGGGTTCATCCCCCTGTATATTTATAATAACATCAAACTCCAGATCATGTCTTTTCGTAAAAACTCTATAGGCTTCTAAGCATCTATTAGTTCCGGTATTATGATCAGGTGAAGTCATTACGACGTTACCTCCAAAATCTTGTACGGCTTTTACAATTCTTTTATCATCAGTAGCTACAACAACATGCTCCAGTAATTTTTTAGACTGCTCATATACACGTTGTATCATTGATTTACCACAAATATCCAATAAAGGCTTTCCTTCTAATCTGGTTGAACCATATCTTGCAGGAATAATTCCTAAAACATTCATTTATTAAAATTTTAATACAAATATCTACATTTAAATAATAGTAGCCATTTATTCTGGAAAATAATTGATTTTAAGAGTTTTGTAATCAAAAAACTTACTATATTTGCGCCCACTTAATAAAGTACAAATTAATAATCAAGGTCGTGTACCTTAAAATTTAACAAAAATGTCAGTAAAAATTAGACTACAAAGACACGGAAAAAAGGGGAAACCATTTTATTGGATCGTTGCCGCTGATGCCCGTTCAAAAAGAGATGGTAGGTTATTAGAAAAATTAGGAACGTACAATCCAAACACGAATCCTGCCGCTATAAATTTAGATGTTGATGGTGCGGTAAAATGGCTGCAAAATGGTGCTCAACCTACAGATACTGCCAGAGCAATATTATCGTATAAAGGAGCAATGTTAAAAAACCATTTAGTCGGAGGTGTTCGTAAGGGTGCATTAACTGAAGAGCAAGCTGAAGAAAAATTTAATGCTTGGTTGGAAGAAAAAGAAGCTAAAATTTCTGCTAAAGCCGATGGTTTATCAAAAGCCAAAGCTGATGCAAAAGCGCAAGAACTTGAACTTGAAAAAGAAGTAAACGAAAAACGTAAAGCTTTAGCTGTTGAAGAAACGAAAGTAGCAGTTGAAGAAACCAAAGCAGCAGTTGAAGAAACTGTTGAAGAGGCTCCGCAAACAATTGATGAGGCAGCAGCAGAAGCAAAAAAGGAAGCAGAAGGTACGAAAGAAGAAGTAGCTGCTGACGTTGAAGCTTCTAGCGAAGAGGAATAAAGAATACTTTTTTATATCTTTAAGCCACGCCTTTTAGCGTGGCTTTTTTATTTGGAATTATGAAAAAAAAAGATTGTTTCTATTTAGGTAAAATTGTTCGAAAACATAGTTTTAGAGGTGAAGTTGTTATCAAATTAGATACTGATGAACCCCATTTGTATGCTAATATGAAGGCTGTTTTTGTTGATCTAGGCAATAATTTACTTCCTTTTTTTATAAAAAAAAGTTTGTTGCAAAAAGGAAATCAGCTTCGTGTAAAATTTGAAGATGTTTCAACTGAACAAGATGCCGATGCAATATTAAAGTCTGACGTGTATTTACCTTTGGACTTATTGCCTAAACTTACCGGAAATAAGTTTTATTATCATGAAGTAATTGGTTTCACTGTTGAAGATATTCACTATGGAAAAGTGGGTAAGGTGGTTGGTATTAATGATAGTACCGCTCAACCGCTTTTTGAGATTAAAAATGGAGATAAGGATATTTTAATACCAATGATTGATGATTTTATTAAAAAAGTTGATCGCAAGGATAAAACCATTCTTATTGAAACTCCTGAGGGATTAATAGAAATGTATCTATAACAATTATTATCAAGTTGAGGGTAGAGTTGAAACCTATTAACCTCTCTATAAGCTGCGCTCACTATTTTCATAATAAAATTACATTTTATTCCTCAATAATGCTCGAGGAGACAAATTACAGATAAGAATGAACACAGAACCATTTCAGTTCAAAGAATTTACTATTCAACAAGACAAATGTGCTATGAAAATTGGCACTGATGGAGTTTTATTAGGTGCTTGGATTTCTATTAAGGATCAATATAATTCAATATTAGATATTGGTACGGGTACGGGTATAATAGCATTACAACTAGCCCAACGCAGTAATGCCTTAACCATAGATGCCATAGAAATTGATGATAATGCTTATGAACAGGCAGTTGAAAATTTTGAAAATAGTAATTGGGGAGATCGTTTATTTTGTTACCATACCTCCTTACAGGAATTTACATCAGAAATTGATGAACAGTATGATCTGATTGTAAGTAATCCTCCATTCTACCATGATGCATTTGAAACCGAAAATGAAAAGAGAAATAAAGCCCGCTTCACTTCGTCATTATCCTTTAAAGAGTTGTTATTTTCTGTATCAAAATTGCTCTCTAAAGAGGGAACTTTTTCACTAATCATTCCTTTTAAAGAGGAAAAACAGTTTGTTGTCTTAGCAGAAAAATATTATTTATTTCCAACTCGAATTTGTCGAGTTAAGGGTAATCTTTCTTCACAAATAAAACGTAGTTTACTGGAATTTTCTTTGCAGAAAAATAATGTGGAAATTACAGAATTAATTGTTGAAATTGAACGCCATCATTACACTAAAGAGTATACGGCTTTAGTACGCGACTTCTATATGAAGATGTAATGTCTTTTATGGTATTCTTTGTCCTCTTGCTGATATCCATAAATTATACCAATCCGTTCTGGACAATTCTATAGTAACAGCATCTTTGCATGCTGCTATTCTTTTAGGATTTGTGGTCCCTATTACGGGCTGGATTGTACCTGGAATTTTTAGGAGCCAGGACAATACAATTGAAGCTGCCGTAGTATGGTATTTTTCAGCCAGTTGATGGACCAACTGTATCGTTTTTTTATCCTTATTAGGGGCTAAATCAAAATTTCCGGTAAATCTACCTCCGTCTAATGAACCATAAGCTTGAATTGCCAAATCATGGGTTTGAGCGTATTCTAACAGGCCCTCTACTCCATTATAGTCGATCTTATTGATTCTGTTGACCAATACTCCAGAATCTAGCACTAGCGAATGCCCTAAGCTCAATTGTATTTGATTGGCAATCAATGGCTCATCACAATATTTTTGAATTAGTTTTATTTGATGTAAAGACATATTGCTTACACCAAAACTTTTAACCTTCCCTGCTTTTTTCAAGGTAGCAAATGCGTCTCCAATTTCTTCAGGATTCAATAACGGGTCAGGGCGATGTAATAAAAAAATATCTAAATAATCTGTTTGTAATCGCTGTAAAATAGCATCAACTTGTTGCAGTAAGTATTCCTTACTTAAATCGTAATAATTTGATTTATCAGCGCCTTTATGGTGACAGATTCCGGCTTTTGATTGCAAAACTATGTTGGCTCGTAAAGATGGATTTTTATATAATAATTTTCCAAAAACAACTTCGGCTTTACCCATCGTGTAAATATCAGCATGGTCAAAAATGGTAATTCCACTTTCTAAGGCAGCTTCGACCGCTTTTCCTGCGATTCGTATATCATCATTCGTAAGAGGATTGGTATTCCAATCACCTCCTAAGCCCATACATCCGTATATTATTTTTTTATTTCGATTATCATTCACACTATTAACCGGTTATGTTTTCTGGATTATATCCCAAATAGGGTACTTTTATTTCATTAAATTCAATGCCGTTTTCTTTCAATTCTTTTAAAATCGGTTCATAAACCTCTTTGGTAATCGGTAGTTGAACACCTGGAGTTTTAATTTCATCATTTAAAATTTTTATGGTCGCAATAGCAACAGGCAATCCAACAGTTTTTGCCATTGCGGTATAGGCTTGATCTTCACCGATAACTACCATACTAGATTCTATCTGACGTTTTTCTCCTTTATATGTATAACCAAACTTGTGCTGCATCACTATCATATCTTTATCATCTTCTTCAAGCGACCAGCTATCCATTAATATTTTTTGTAAGATTTGGGCCGGAGTTGCATTTTTCAGTCCAACTTTTTTATTTGGGTTAAAAATATCTAACTCTAATAATTTTTCCCACATGATATCGTCCTGGTCAATTTTAAGATAGGACCGTAATTTTAATTCAACAGAATCATTAGGATTGTATGTTAAAAAAGAATTTGTAAAATCGCGATAACTCATATTCTCTGAGTCTTCCATTATATAATTATCATCAGTCATTCCGAGCTGCACAAACATATTCCATGCTCTTGAAAAACCTATACGCCGTATAGTACCTCTGTATAATGTTAAAATATCTTGCAGGCCATAAACTTCAAGATACTTTAACGAATCCCTATTCGGATATGCTTCAAATTTATCACCATCATTTATGCGTAAAATCTCCGTACGTCTAAATAATTTATGGTAAGGAATATATTTGTAGGTACCTTCTTGTATGAATTTTGCTGCACCTCCTTGACCAGCAAGTACAACATTTCTTGGATTCCATGTAAATTTATAATTCCATAGATTGTTATCACTTTCGGGCGCAACCAAGCCTCCGGTAAACGATTCAAAAAGCAATAATTTTGCATCATCATTATCTCGAATCCGATCTATAACCTGCATGGCACTCATGTGGTCAATACCCGGGTCCAATCCTATTTCATTCATAAAAACCAAACCCCGCTTTTTTACTTCTTCATCCAGGGCCATCATTTCATTAGAAATATATGATGCGGTAACCATGTGTTTTTTATAAGTCACACAGTCTTTTGCAACTTCAAGATGAAAACGGGCAGGTAACATAGAAACTACAATATCAGTATCTTGTATAGCCTCATTTCTCGCAGTCTCGTCAAATACATCTAAGGTAATGGCTTTGCCGTTTTTATGATCCTGTAATTTAGCTTCTGCTGATTGTAAAGAAACATCGGCTACGATAATTTGAAGGTTTTCTTCAGTAGATTTATCCAGTAAATATTTTATTAATGATGATGATGAGCGTCCTGCACCAATAACTAAAACTTTTCTCATATTCTTTATTAAATATTTAAAACGAAAGTATGAAATTTGATGTATATTATTCTAAAAAAGTTTTAAGTTTTATACAAACTTAATATGCTACGAGTTCTATCATAATCTACCTCATTTACCATTAGTTTGTACTCTTCAATAAAAGCCGTTCCAATTGTATAAATTATATGCTCATCAATTATGTAACTTCGAATCCCTTGGCTTTCAAGTTTGGCCTTGGCTAAATGTATCTCATGAATAAAAGTTGACCGTAGTACTATTTTTAAATTTTTATTTTGAGCTTCCACCTGAGTAAATTAATTGTTTAAATATACATTAATAAAGATTATATTTATAAAAAAAATAGGATGAACAGGAATTTATCAATTACTGCCTTATTAGGAATCATAGCAATTATATTTGGTGCTTTTGGAGCACATGCTTTAAAGGAGGTTTTAACTATTGATGCTTTGCAAAGTTTTGAAACGGCTGTTAGGTATCAAATGTATCATGTTATTGTATTACTTTTTGTAAATACATACGCTGGATTTTCTACAAAGATTAAAAATTCGATTAGTCTGGTATTTTTCATTGCTATTCTGTTTTTTTCGGGCTCAATTTATGCTATAACCATGGGCAGAATTGACCCTAAATTTATATGGTTCATTACTCCTTTAGGAGGTTTTCTTTTTATAGCAGGTTGGTTCATAATGTTGTTAAACTTTCTGAAAAAAAATTAACGAAATCGTTTTCGTTAAAGATAATTATACTTAGTTTTGACAGCATATTTAACTAACTTAAACATGGAAAATCCAGCTCAATCCATAAACACTTCTTTGGCAGAATATGGAATAGACAATGCCACCACACATTGGAATCTTAGCTCAGAAAAATTAACGAAAATTTGTATAGAAAAAGGCTTAGGTAAACTTGCTAGTTCTGGTGCATTGGCGGTTAATACTGGAGAATTTACGGGTCGTTCACCCCTGGATAGATTTATCGTAAAAGATGATATTACCAAGGACAAAATTTGGTGGGGAAATATTAACTTTCCGTTTGAAGAAGATAAGTTCGATAACCTATACAATAAAGTTGTTACTTATCTATCAGGAAAGGAAATCTACGCCAGAGACGGATTTGTCTGTGCAGATGACAGGTATCGAATGAACATAAGAATGATTACCGAATTACCTTGGTCAAATTTATTTGCCTATAATATGTTTTTAAGGCCAACTGAAAATGAACTTAAAAACTTTACGCCTGAATGGATAATTATTCAAGCACCAAGTTTTATGGCAGTTGCGTCTGAAGATGGTACACGGCAACATAATTTTGCGATTCTGAATTTTAAAAGAAAAATTGCTCTTATAGGTGGAACCGGTTACACTGGTGAAGTAAAAAAGGGTATCTTTTCAGCCTTGAATTTTATTTTACCTGTATTTAAAGAAACTTTACCTATGCACTGTTCAGCCAATGTAGGTGAAAATGGTGAGACCGCTATTTTCTTTGGATTATCAGGTACCGGAAAAACGACCCTGTCTGCCGATCCGAATAGGAAATTAATTGGCGACGACGAACATGGCTGGACAAAAGATAATATCATTTTTAATTTTGAAGGTGGTTGTTATGCAAAAGCGATAGATTTATCTGATGAGAATGAACCCGATATTTATAGGGCCATAAAACCCGGGGCGTTATTAGAAAATGTAGTTTTTAAAGAAGGAACAAATGAAGTAGATTTTTCAGATGTTTCAATTACGCAAAACACCAGGGTTAGTTATCCAATACACCATATTGATAATATTGAAGTGCCATCATTAGCAGGTAATCCTAAAAATATATTTTTCTTGACGGCAGATGCATTTGGAGTGTTACCTCCTATTTCCAGATTACTTCCCAATCAAGCTGCTTATCATTTTATATCAGGCTATACAGCTAAAGTTGCTGGGACGGAAGCTGGAGTTAACGAACCGCAACCCTCTTTTTCAGCCTGCTTTGGAGCTCCATTTATGCCCTTACACCCTGCAGAGTATGCAGAAATGTTAAGTAATAAAATGAAAGCTTCTAATGTTAACGTTTGGTTGATAAATACAGGTTGGACAGGTGGACCGTATGGTGTGGGCACAAGAATGAAACTAAAATATACCCGGGCAATGATCAATGCTGCTTTAAATGGTGACCTGGGACCCTATTCATATGAAAATTATCATATTCACTCCGTATTTGGAGTCGCTCAGCCAAGAAAATGCCCTGGAGTTCCAACAGAGGTATTAAGTCCAAGAGCCACTTGGAACGATGACGAAGCTTATTACAAAATGGCTTTTAAATTATCAAATGCCTTTAGAAAGAACTTTGATCAATTTGAATCATTTGCAAACGAAGAAATTAGACGAGGAGGCCCTCAGAGATTTGCCTTTTAGTTAATTCTAAAACTACCCAGGCGCATTTTATATTTTTTTTGAGCAAACTGAAAGTAATTATATAATTTGTAATTCACCTCTAACCCATAATCAATATGTGGTTGATAATCAATTACATTTTCATATATACTCGAGTTATATCTTGTCGGATTGCTCGCTCTTATGTTCCATTCAGTTACATATACCCTATTTCTAGTCTCTAAATAACTTTGTGAATAATAACCCATTGGTTTTGCTGTTGCTAAATAATTATTAAAACCTATATCTATAATAATTACTTCATACTCTAAACTGTCATTGGCAATTCTTACGGGTTCTTCTTTTTGATCATCAGCAGTGGCTACCGTTTTTTGTGGCGTACCACAACTAAATATCAACACTCCTGAAATTAACAATAGGTAAACTATATTTCTCATAATGAATAATTTATAAATTAATTACCACAAATATTATTCCAAAGTTAGTGTTTAAAACTCCAATTTTAACTGAATATCAAAACTTGTTTCTTCCTTTTTAAGATTCGTATTTAAATTTGTCAACGATAGGCCTAACAATCGAACGGAATTATGCATTTTTTCCTGATATAACAGCTCTTTGGCGACCTCATATAATAGATTTTTATCATTAATAAAGTATTGTAATGTTTTACTTCGGGTCTGTAAAGAAAAATCACTATACTTAATTTTTAAAGTTACGGTTTTACCAGAAACATTTGTTTTTTTAAGGCGTTCGTCTAACTCCTTTGCTATACGTTCTAGTTTTTCTAACATATACACTTCTGAAGTAAGATTGGTATGAAAAGTATGTTCTGTTGCCACTGATTTACGTATCCTATCGGTTTTAACCTTACTGTTGTGGATTCCTCTTACAATATTATAATAATGGCTTCCTGATTTTTTAAAATGCGATGTTAAAAATTCTAAAGATTTACTTTTCAACTCTTTACCGGTAAAAATACCAAGATTATACATTTTTGCCGCTGTAACTTTACCCACTCCATAGAATTTTTCAATAGCTAATTCTTCTAAAAATGTAATTACATCCTCTGGCGATACCGTTTTTTGCCCGTTGGGTTTATTAATATCCGATGCAACCTTTGCAATGAATTTATTGACAGATATTCCCGCGGAAGCTCGTAAACCCAATTCATCATAAATACGTTGTCTGATTTCTCTTGCCAGAATGGTAGCCGAAGGAAAATTCTTTTTATTATGAGTTACATCTAAATAAGCCTCGTCTAAAGACAATGGCTCAACCAAATCGGTATATTCAAAGAATAGTTGTTTAATTTTTTTCGAAATTTCAGAATATCGTTCAAAACGTGGTCTTACAAAAATAAGGTGTGGACATTTCTTTCTTGCTAGCACCCCACTCATAGCAGAGCGGACTCCGAACTTGCGTGCCTCATAACTCGCCGCTGCTACCACGCCTCTATCACCTCCTCCGCCAACGGCCAATGGTTTTCCTCTCAAATCAGGATTATCTAACTGCTCTACAGATGCATAGAAAGCATCCATATCAATATGGATTATTTTACGATGTTCTTCATACTTGTTCACATCATAAAACTACAAAATCTTATAGTTTTCTTTTCTCAAAAAAAAAGAGTAATAAAAGATGGCATTTTATAGTACTTTAAAAAATGTAATGATGGCCAAAACTCCTGTTAACATGCTTAAAATTAGATTCAAATTTTTAGAAAGCCCTTTTGATTTTGCTTGAATTTTTTTTGCATAATTTAAATACATATACAATAAAGCAAAGGTTCCAATTGTCGAGCCAATAACAAATGTGATTATATACAGTTGCGAAAATTGCAACCATCCCGCAACATCGAGAGCTGTGGTAATACCACAATAAAAAGGAATTGAAAACATATTTAATGATGCCAGTAAAAGCCCTACCAAAAAGGCGTTTTTATAACCTTCTTTTGGTTTTTTGGCTTCTATTTTATCTTTTTTATATTGTCTATAAAAATAGAATGAGAGTGCTATAAATATGACTAGTGCAATTTTTTGAAGAGACTCTACAAAAACAGGATTCTCACGTAAATATCTTGTAAACAAGGTTGCAACATAAGCTTGAATAAAAACAATCATAGAAACACCTAAAGCATATTTTACAGCACTGTTTTTACCTTTGTTTAGACTTATTTTAGCAGCAGTCATGTTTAACATACTCGGTGTTAATGACCCTAAAAAAGAGCTTATAAATCCGAAAATAAAATGGAATGCCAATAACATTGTTTGATTACTGATTTAGTATTAATAAAAGCTAAGTCGTGCTACACTCCTAAAAATTACACGATTAAATTTAGACATTATGCATTAAAAAAGGTTGCCTAAAAAATAGACAACCTTTTTATTATGAAGACATCTCATAAAGGAGAGCCTATCTTAAAGGATACTTATACAACTCCTTGTGCTAACATTGCATCTGCAACTTTAACAAAACCAGCGATATTTGCTCCTCTTACATAATCAATATATCCATTCTCATCTTTACCAAATTTGATACAAGAATCATGAATGTCTGCCATAATTTTCTTCAATCTTTCATCTACTTCATCACGAGTCCAATTGATACGTAAAGAATTTTGAGACATTTCTAGTCCTGAAGTTGCCACACCACCGGCATTAGAAGCTTTTCCTGGAGCATATAAGATTTTCGCTGCCTGAAAAGCATGTACTGCTTCCGGTGTAGAAGGCATATTTGCGCCTTCACTGATAACATAACATCCATTAGCTAACAATGTCTTTGCTTCTTCACCATTAACTTCGTTTTGAGTTGCACAAGGCATCGCTACATCACATTTAACACCCCAAGGCCTTTCTCCTTTAAAGAACTTCGCTTTTGGGTATCTGTCAACATATTCTTTAATTCTTCCTCGTTTTTCATTTTTAAGTTCCATTACAAATGCTAACTTATCGGCATCAATACCATCTTCGTCATAAACATATCCTGACGAATCAGATAAGGTAACAACTTTGGCTCCTAACTGACTGGCTTTTTCACAGGCATATTGAGCAACGTTACCCGCACCTGAAACTGTTACAGTTTTACCTTTAAGAGAATCTCCTCTGGTTTCAAGCATGCTTTCTGCGAAATATACAGTACCATATCCGGTGGCTTCAGGACGTATTAATGAACCTCCCCAAGACATTCCTTTACCGGTTAAAACTCCAGTAAATTCATTTCGTATTTTTTTGTACATACCAAACAAGAAACCAATTTCTCTACCTCCAACACCAATATCTCCGGCAGGAACATCTGTATTAGCTCCAATATGACGAGACAATTCACTCATAAAAGCATGACAAAAACGCATGATTTCATCATCGGATTTTCCTTTAGGGTCAAAATCAGATCCTCCCTTACCACCACCCATTGGTAATGTAGTTAAGGCATTTTTAAATACTTGTTCAAACGCTAAAAATTTAAGAATACTTAAATTTACCGTTGGATGAAAGCGTAAACCCCCTTTATAAGGGCCGATCGCAGAGTTCATTTGAATTCTAAATCCTCTGTTTACCATAATTTCTCCATTGTCATCAACCCAGGGTACACGGAACATAATTACTCTTTCCGGTTCAACCATTCTCAATAAAATGTTTTTACCATGATATATGTCCTGATTAACGATATAAGGAATAACAGTTTCTGCTACTTCCTCTACAGCCTGTAAAAATTCTGGTTCATGCTGGTTACGTTGTTTCACCAAATCCATAAAACCTTTTATTTTTGATTTCATAATTTTAATAGGTTTTTTTTATTTATTTTACAATTTATTGTTAGCAAAAGTAAATGATTTTGTCATATTATTAATTGATAATAGTCATATTTTTTATTTTTTTTTAATAACAATAATGGTAGTGGTGTCTAATATAAAATCAAGAGCTATACATCCGAAGAATTAACCAGGAAATTCAAAGAATAATAATAAATTTCATACCTGAAAAAATTACCAAAAAATTAAGGCCAGAGGTTACCTTTCTTGTATTTTTTTCATTGTTGCTTACAAATTATAAATGAAAAAATTTATGTAGTTTTGCAACCTAATTATGTCAAGGTAATGTTAGATAAAGTAAAAGAATTAATTAATGAGGTAAAGAGTTTTAAAGGTACCTCTAAAGATGAAATTGAAGCTTTCAGAATTAAATACCTTGGTAGTAAAGGTTTACTCAAAGATTTATTTGCTGAATTTAAAAATGTTGATGCCGAATTGCGCAAAGATTTCGGGCAAGCATTAAATACATTAAAAAAAACAGCTAGTGACAAAGTTACTGAATTAACAGAGGCTATAGAAAATAAAACAGAATACAAAAGTGTGTATGGCGATTTAACGAGGCCGGCTGAACCTATTGAATTGGGTGCTCGTCATCCTATCTCTATAGTGAAAAATCAAATAATTGAGGTGTTTTCACGTATCGGATTTACTATTTCTGAAGGGCCTGAAATTGAAGATGATTGGCACAATTTTACTGCGTTGAACTTACCCGAGTATCACCCTGCACGAGATATGCAAGATACTTTTTTTGTGGAGAAAAATCCTGATATGTTGTTACGCACACATACTTCCTCCGTTCAAATCCGTTATATGGAAAATAATGAACCCCCTATTCGGACAATTTCCCCTGGTCGTGTGTTTAGAAACGAAGATATTTCTGCCCGCTCACATTGTATTTTCCATCAAGTAGAAGGATTGTATATTGATACAGATGTTTCTTTTGCCGACCTAAAACAAACCCTGATATACTTTACCAAAGAAATGTTTGGGAAATCTAAAATCAGATTGCGCCCATCATATTTTCCGTTTACCGAACCAAGTGCTGAGGTAGATATTTATTGGGGATTAAAAACTGAAACCGATTATAGGATTACCAAAGGTACTGGATGGTTAGAAATTATGGGTTGTGGCATGGTGGATCCTAATGTATTAAAAAATACCGATATTGATCCTGAGAAATATAGTGGATTTGCCTTTGGGATGGGAATTGAACGCATCGCAATGTTGTTGTATCAAATACCAGATATCAGAATGTTTTTTGAAAACGACGTTCGGTTTTTAAAACAATTTAAGTCCGTTATTTAGACCTATGAGCCTTAAAAAATTCCTCGAAAACAAGAACTACCATTGTATTAAACTTAAAAAAACGGCTACCAATCATTTTGAAATTAAAGCTAAAATAAATGGTAAAAATGGGCGGTTTATTTTAGACACAGGGGCTTCAAATTCATGTGTAGGATTTAATGAAATTGATAAATTCGATTTGATTACAGAAGATTCTGATCATAAAGCTGCTGGTGCTGGCAGTACAGAAATTGATACTCAAATTTCTAAAAAGAATAAAATTCAAATAGGCAATTATACGCTAAAAAAAGTACATTTGGTATTGCTAGATTTAACGCATATTAATAATGCGCTCACAAAGCAAAATGCAAATCCAGTAAATGGTATAATCGGTGCTGATATTTTAGAAAAAGGAAAATCCATTATAGATTATAATAAGAAGAAATTATACCTTTTAAAATAAATCTTTATGACAACTCCTTCAGATAATCGATACAATCTTAGAGGCGTTTCTGCCTCAAAAGAAGACGTACATAGAGCGATTTCGAATATTGATAAAGGCCTTTTCCCTAAGGCATTCTGTAAAATTGTTCCTGACTATTTGACTAATGATGGTGAATATTGCCTTGTCATGCACGCGGATGGTGCCGGTACAAAATCATCCTTGGCATATATGTATTGGAAAGAGACCGGTGATATTTCTGTTTGGAAAGGTATTGCACAAGATGCATTGATAATGAATATTGATGATTTGTTGTGTGTTGGTGTGACAGATAATATTTTATTGTCTTCAACTATTGGCAGAAATAAGAATGTGATTCCGGGCGAGGTAATTTCTGCTATTATTAATGGCTCAGAAGAATTGCTAGAAGATTTAGCTGACTACGGTGTTACTATTCATTCTACCGGTGGTGAAACCGCGGATGTTGGTGACTTGGTAAGAACCATAATTGTTGATTCAACAGTAACAGCAAGAATAAAAAGAAGTGATGTTATTAATAATGCCAATATAGAAGCTGGTAATGTAATTATTGGTTTGGCATCATTTGGAAAAGCTACTTACGAAAGGGAATATAACGGAGGCATGGGAAGTAACGGATTAACATCAGCGCGCCATGATGTTTTTGATAATTATCTTGCAGAAAAATATCCAGAAAGTTTTGACCATGCCGTACCCGATAATTTAATTTATTCTGGAAAAATGAAGTTAACGGATGAAGTTGCTGATGTTTCCCTTAATATGGGAAAATTAGTACTTTCCCCTACTAGAACGTATGCTCCCATTATTAAAGAAATATTGACAAAATACCGTTCAAAAATCAACGGAATGGTACATTGTAGTGGTGGCGCTCAAACTAAAATTTTACATTTTATTGATACCCTTCATGTTATAAAGGATAATTTATTTGAAGTACCTCCTCTTTTTAGGTTGATTCAAGAACAATCAAATACAGATTGGAAAGAAATGTATCAGGTTTTTAATTGTGGGCATCGCATGGAAATTTATGCTCCCGAAGAAATTGCGGCTGACATTATTACAATTTCTAAATCATTCAAAGTAGATGCACAAATTGTTGGTCGAGTTGAAGCAACTGATAAGAAAAAATTGACAATCAAAAGTGATTATGGTGAGTTTATCTATCATTAATTATCATTATTTTATTTGTACTTTTACCATTACAATAATTCATACCGATTTTAGTTTTAAAGATATACAAACACCATTTTGAGAAAAAGGATTTTTACATATCTATTTGTAAGTAGTTGTTTAGTTGTAATTTTCAGTTGTTCAACTAAAAAAGATGCTTTTTTAAATAGAAACTTGCATTCGCTTTCTACAAAATATAATGTGTTGTATAACGGTAATGTTGCTTTTGATCAAGCGAAACAAGTGCTGGATGATAATTACAATGACAATTTTTGGGAATTATTACCTATTGAACCTCTAAAAATTGAGGAAGAAAAGTTAACGCTTCCTTCTTTGAAAGAAAAGCAACAATCAAAAGATGGTGAAAGTACGGCAGAAGGTTTTGAAAAGGCTGAAGAAAAAGCTATAAAAGCAGTACAAAAGCATTCTATGGACATTAATGGTAGAGAACGTAACCCTCAAATAGATGATGCCTATTTATTATTGGGTAAAGCGAGATATTATTCGCAGCGATTTGTGCCTGCACTTGAGGCTTTTAATTTTATTTTGGAAAATTATACCGAGGCCGATCTTCGGGATGAAACCAGAGTTTGGCAGGCTAAAACCTTAGTACGATTGCAAAATGAACAACTGGCTTTAGAAACATTAAAAATCCTCTTAAAAAACGAATACCTACCTTTAAAAACTGTTGAAAATGCTCATACCGCCATGGCAATGGCCTATACTTCCTTAGACAGTACCGATTTAATAATTCGTCATTTAGATAGTGCTGTTTTCTTTTCTGATAATAATAAATTAAAAGCGCGTAATTTATTTATTTTAGGCCAATTGTACAGAAGTCAACAAAAAATAGACTCGTCTAATATGGCATTTGAAGTGCTGGCTAAAAATAAAAAAGCACCTCTCAGATATAAAGTTCATGCGTACATTGACAGAGCGAAAAATTATTCAAAGCAAGATAGTACCGAGTTATTATTTTCTACCTTAAATAAGCTAATTGAAGATAGGGATAATCGGCCTTTTCTTGATGAACTTTATTATCAAAAAGGGTTGATCGAGCTTGAAAATGACAGCATAACGAAAGCTATTGTTAATTTTGAGAATTCTCTTCGAACTAAAGAGGCAAAAGATTTTCAAAAGGAATTATCATATGAACAATTAGGAAACATTCTTTTCGACAAAGCAATTTTTCAATCTGCAGGAGCATATTATGACAGTGTTATTCAAATTACAAAAAACAAAAATGTAAAACGTGTAAGGCGCATTCTTCGAAAACGCAAAAGCTTAGAAGAAGTAATTCTATTCGAAAACATTGCTAAAAGCAATGACAGTATTTTAAAAATTGCCAACCTGCCTAAGGAAGAACAGGAACAGTTTTACCAGACGTACATTGACAAGCTCAGGAAAGAGGAGGAAGAAGCTAAGAAAAAATTAGAAGAAACTACCATTACTTCAGGTTTTGGTAATTTTAATGATGACACGTCCAAAGATGCCTCTAAAGGTGGCCAATTCTACTTTTATAATGTACAGGTGGCCGGTTTCGGCAAGCAAGAATTTCGCAAAATATGGGGCAACAGAGGTTTAGAAGATAACTGGCGTTTGTCTCATAAAAATGTCGGGGCCAAAACTAATGAAAAACTAGAAATTTTGGCCGCAGCAAATACTTTTGATAGCTCGAAGAAATATGACCTTGATTATTATTTGAGCAGAATCCCTACAGAGAAAAGAAAAATAGACAGTATTACTTCACAAAGAAATGATGCCTATTTTAAACTGGGTTTGATTTATAAAGAACAGTTTAAGAAATACCAATTGGCTGCAGACAGGTTGGAAAAACTATTGAGTTTCAATCCAAAAGAAAACTTAATATTGCCTATTAAATATCATTTATATAAAATATATGCCAATTTTAATGTTGATAAAAGCAATAAATACAGAGATGATATCGTTAACAATTATCCAGATTCTAGATATGCAGCAATTATCTTAAATCCAGAACACGTTCTCGCATCAAATGAAAAAGACAATTCGCCTGAAGCAGTTTATAATGACGCTTATTGCGATTATGATTATTACCGTTATGAAGATGCTTTGCAAAAATCTGAAAGTGCAATAAAACAATTTGAAGATTTACCTATAATTCCTAAATTTGAATTATTAAAAGCGTATGTTTTGATGAAAACCAAAGGAGTTAATGCTTTCAAAGATGCTTTAAATTTTGTTGCAATTAATTATCCAAATACTGAAGAAGGTAAACATGCCGTCAAAATTTTAGGTGGCTTGAATAATCCCTCATCCGATATAGATAAAAAATAAATTATTAAGAAAGGAAAATAGTTACTCCCCCAATATGGCTATGAAAAGGTATAAATGTAAAACGGAGTATAAATTAAAAATGTAAAAAAATTATGTTTTCTGAAAAAAAATCAAGCCCAAATCAAGTATTAGCGCGTAATATTATTGGCAAAGACACCACTTTTGTTGGAGATATCAAATCTGATGGTGATTTTAGAATCGATGGTAAAGTAGAAGGTACCATTAAAACTTCTGGTAGGGTAGTTATTGGTCAAGAAGGTTCGGTTGACGGAACTATTGAGTGTACCCATGCTGATGTTGAAGGAAAATTCTCGGGTAACTTAAATGTTGATCAATTGCTTTCATTAAAAACCACGGCCCATATTTCTGGGGAAGTTATATTAGGCAAACTTTCTGTTGAGCCCGGTGCTACATTCAATGCATCTTGTAATATGAAAGGCTCAATAAAGGCATTAAAAAATGAGCTCCCAAAAGCAGAAAAAACAGCTTAACAAATATGTTCGTTTTACAGGTATTGCCTTTCAGTTAGGTATAACTATTTATCTTGCTGCCTATATTGGTAATTGGCTGGATAGCAAGTTTTTAATGCAAAAAAAAATATTTACTTTAGCCCTTATTTTAGTTGGTATGATAGCTTCTATTTGGAGCATTCATAGACAACTAAAGAAAATAAATGAAGAAGAATAAATAAATTATGCATACTCCCCTCAAGCGATTTATTATGCTTCTTACGGTAAGCATTGCTGTAATTTTTGTATTACATCTTCTTTATCTTAATTACAACAATTTACCGCTCTTCGATCATAAAATTGTACTCGCCTACATTTTGAATTATGTATTAGCCATTGCTATATACACATTGCTATACTTTTTTAAAGTTAAACTCAAAAATCAGTTGGGTTTTTTATTTATGGCAGGTAGTTTCCTGAAATTCATTGTCTTTTTTCTTTTCTTTTATGCATCGTATAAAGCTGATGGTAATATCAGTAGGTTGGAGTTCTTTTCATTTTTTCTTCCTTATGTAATTTGCCTTATTATTGAAACTACATCATTGGTTAATTTACTTAAAAATTTAAAGTAATAAAAGTATCGTTACATGCGGTAAAAAAACCACAAATAAACATTCAAAATTATTTTTGAATTTGACATAAAATAGTATCTTTGCCCCGATTTTAAATACACTGTATTACTTGAGTGATATGCAACAAAAAAAATTACTTAATTTACTTACTTCATTATTGTTTTTAATTGCTTTTGAAGCGAATGCTCAACACGATTCACATGAAACAAAAAATGAAGAAACGGACTTAAAAACCGAGATTAAAAAAGACATCGATCACCACATTCAGGATTCTCATGATTTTACGTTTACATATGATAAGGAGAATAATAAATACTATGGTTTTTCACTTCCAATAATTTTATGGGATAATGGTTTACAAGTGTTTTCTTCTTCGAAATTTCACCATGGCGAAACCGTGGCCGAAAACAATGGCAACTATTATAAACTATATCATAATAAGATTTATAAAACGGATGTAAACGGCACGATTACATATGATGAAGAGCATCATGCTACCAATGTAAAGCCTTTAGATTTTTCAATAACTAAAAGTGTTTTTATGATCATTGTAACGGGCATATTAATGCTGTTACTTTTTGGTGGTTTGGCAAAATCATTTGGAAAGGGCCCTATTGCAAAAGGTGCCGGACGTTTTTTCGAACCTATTGTAGTTTACATACGTGATGATATTGCTAAACCCAATATTGGTGATCCGCAATATAAAAGATTTATGCCTTTTTTATTGACTGTATTCTTTTTTGTATGGTTTTTGAATTTATTTGGATTGACACCTCTGGGTGTTAATGTTACAGGTAATATTGCTATTACCGCCGCATTGGCTATGTTAACATTTGTGATCACTCAATTTTCAGGTAATAAAAATTATTGGAAACACATTTTCTGGATGCCTGGTGTGCCATGGCCTATGAAAATTATTTTAGCTCCTATTGAACTATTAGGAGTTTTTATCAAACCATTTGCTTTAATGATACGTTTGTATGCCAATATCATGGCAGGTCACGTAGTATTGATGAGCATTATCGGTTTGATGTTTATATTCAAAAGTTGGTTAGGAAGCGGCTTATCATTTTTTCTTGCTTTTTTCCTTTCAATAATTGAACTTTTAGTAGCAGCTTTACAAGCTTATATCTTCACCATGTTGTCAGCCTTATATTTTGGTTTTGCTGTTGAAGAACATGAGCATGAAGAAGCACATTAATAATTTGAATGTTTAATTTTTAATTTTATATATATTATGGAGATTCCAACTATCGTAGGAGCAGGTTTAATTGTAATTGGTGCCGGTATCGGTATCGGTAGAATTGGTGGTTCAGCAATGGACGCAATAGCACGACAGCCTGAAGCTTACGGAAAAATTCAAACAGCAATGCTTATTGCAGCAGCGCTTGTTGAAGGTATCGGATTTGCCGCATTATTTGTAGGCTAATCACAGAATTAAACAATAGCTATAACGGTTGGTTATAGCTATTGTTTTCAAAAAAATTAAATTAGTAAAGAATTATGGATAAGTTAATTAACGATTTTTCATTTGGACTTTTTTTCTGGCAAATAATACTTTTCGTTGTATTACTGTTGTTGTTAAGAAAGTATGCTTGGAAACCAATTCTAAATGCTCTGAATGATAGGGAAGAAGGCATTAAAAATGCACTGGACGAAGCGGATAAAGCACGTCAGGAAATGCAAAACATCAATGCTGACAATGAACGTATTTTAAACGAAGCACGTGCTGAAAGAGATGCTATGTTAAAAGAAGGAGGTGATATGAAAAATAACCTGATAGAAGAAGCTAAAGATGAAGCAAAAGCACAAGCTAATAAGTTAGTAGAACAGGCCAAAACTACTATACAAAACGAAAAATTGGCTGCAATTGCAGATATAAAAAATCAAGTAGCCGATCTATCAATAAATATTGCAGAAAAAGTAGTTAAAGATGAACTTTCTAACAAAGACAAACAACTAAAATTAGTTGAACAATTGTTAGGTGAAGTTAAGTTAGACTAATTATGATAGGATCTCGAGCTGCCATACGATATGCCAAAGCTATTTTACATCTTTCATTGGATTTAAAAAAAGCGGATGCCGTTAATACTGATATGAAACTCATTGTTTCAACGGTTGAAGACAATAATGACTTACAAATAGTACTGAATAGTCCCGTAATTAAAACTGAAGCGAAAAAATCAACATTAATAGCCGTATTTGACAAAAAAATTGATGATACCTCTTTGGGTTTAATCAATTTATTGATAGAAAATAAAAGATTACCCTTATTACCTGAAGTTGCAAAACAATATACGATCTTATATGACACACATAAAGGAAGTCAAGAAGCAGAAGTTATCACTGCTATTCCTTTAACTGCTGATCTAGAAGAAAAAGTATTGGCTAAAGTTAAAGAAATTACAGGTAAAAAGGTGAACCTGAAAAACAGTATAGATCCTACAATTATTGGTGGATTTATACTGCGTGTTGGTGATAAACAATTTGACGCAAGTATTTCTGGTAAAATGAATAATTTACGTAGAACATTTGAAAATAATATACGTATCTAAATAGTACAAATTAGTTAAGAATAAAATAATTATCAGATGCTGAAATTAATTCTGATAGCAATCAGAACAGCATTAAAAATTAAATAAATGGCAACAATAAAACCAGCTGAAGTATCAGCAATTTTAAAACAACAATTATCAGGTTTTGATGGCAAGGCATCATTGGATGAGGTAGGAACCGTATTGCAAGTAGGTGATGGTATTGCACGTGTATATGGCTTAGCCAATGTAGGATATGGTGAATTGGTGAAATTTGAAGACGGATTAGAAGGAATCGTTCTTAACCTTGAAGAAGATAATGTAGGGGTCGTATTATTGGGACATTCTACAGAAATAAAAGAAGGTGCAACTGTAAAACGTACTAAACGTATTGCTTCATTAAGAGTTGGTGAAGGTATTTGTGGGAGAGTTGTAAATACGTTGGGACAACCTATTGATGGTAAAGGTCCAATTGAAGGTGAGACTTTTGAAATGCCTCTAGAACGAAAAGCTCCAGGTGTAATTTTTAGAGAACCGGTAACCGAACCCTTGCAAACAGGTATTAAATCTGTAGACGCCATGATTCCGGTGGGAAGAGGTCAACGAGAATTGATCATTGGAGACCGTCAAACCGGTAAATCAACGGTTGCAATTGATACCATCCTTAATCAAAAAGAATTTTATGATGCCGGTGTACCTGTATATTGTATCTATGTTGCCATTGGCCAAAAGGCTTCTACAGTTGCTGCTATTGCAACTATGTTAGAAGATCATGGAGCATTGGCATACACAACTATTGTTGCTGCAAATGCATCTGATCCGGCTCCTATGCAGGTTTATGCTCCAATGGCAGGTGCCGCAATTGGTGAGTACTTTAGAGATACAGGTCGTCCTGCATTGATCATCTATGATGATTTATCTAAACAAGCAGTAGCGTATCGTGAGGTATCTTTATTATTAAGAAGGCCTCCAGGGCGTGAAGCATATCCTGGTGACGTATTCTATTTACACTCAAGATTATTGGAGCGTGCTGCAAAAGTGATTGATGACGATACTATTGCTGCTCAGATGAATGATGTTCCGGATACCTTAAAAGGAAAAGTAAAAGGTGGAGGTTCATTGACGGCATTGCCAATTATTGAAACACAGGCTGGTGACGTATCTGCATATATTCCAACCAATGTAATTTCCATTACTGATGGTCAGATTTTCTTAGAATCAGATTTATTTAACTCGGGCGTACGTCCTGCGATTAACGTTGGTATTTCTGTATCGCGTGTTGGTGGTAATGCTCAGATCAAATCAATGAAAAAGGTGGCTGGTACCCTCAAACTAGATCAAGCTCAATATCGTGAATTAGAAGCTTTTGCAAAGTTTGGTTCTGATTTAGACGCAGCGACTATGAATGTGATTGAAAAAGGCAAACGTAATGTTGAAATATTAAAACAAGCCCAGGGAGACCCGTTTACCGTTGAAGACCAAACAGCTATTATTTATGCTGGTTCAAAAAACTTGTTAAGAAATGTACCTGTAGACAAAGTAAAAGAATTTGAAAAAGACTATTTGGCTTATCTCAATGCAAAGCATAGAGATATATTAGACACGTTGAAGTCGGGGAAATTGACTGAGGAAGCTACTGATGCTTTAGAAAATGCAGCGAAAGAAATATCTGCTAAATATAGCTAAATTATGAATTGTCATTCCTGTACCCGCCTGACCGGACGGGCAGAAAAGCAGGAACCTCATAAAAATAAAATAGATTCCGCATCAGGTGCGGAATGACAAATAAAAAAATGGCAAACTTAAAAGAAATACGTAACAGAATAACATCTATTGGTTCAACCATGCAGATTACCAGTGCCATGAAAATGGTTTCTGCTTCCAAGTTGAAAAAAGCTCAGGATGCTATTACTGCAATGCGTCCATATTCTAATAAATTAACTGAATTAATTCAGAGTTTGAGTGCAAGTTTAGATAGTGAAGATGGAGGTGCTTATGCAAAACAACGAGAAGTAAATAAAATACTCTTAGTTGTAATCACATCAAATAGAGGTCTTTGTGGAGCATTTAATTCTTCAATTATTAAAAAATCAATTGATCTTATTCAAAATACGCATACTGGTAAACAAGTTGATATTTTAGCAATTGGAAAAAAAGGCAATGACTTATTAGGCAAAGCATATACTGTTATTGATAACAAAAGTGACGTTTTTGATCATTTAAGTTTCGATTCGGTAGCTAAAATTGCTGACCATTTAATGGAACTATTCGAAGATGAATCGTATGACCAGATTGAAATTGTTTATAATAAATTTAAAAATGCAGCTACTCAAATTATTACACATGAGCAATTTTTGCCAATAGTTCCTTCTTCTGACACCCAGAATACGAATACTGATTATATTTATGAGCCTTCAAAAGTAGAAATTGTACAAGGATTGATTCCCAAGTCATTGAAAACACAAATATACAAGGCAATTAGAGATTCTTTTGCTGCAGAACACGGTGCTCGTATGACTGCGATGCATAAAGCAACAGATAATGCTACAGAATTACGTGATGAATTGTTATTACAATATAACAAAGCACGCCAAGCAGCTATTACCAACGAAATACTCGAAATTGTTGGTGGCGCCGAGGCGCTTAATAATTAGGCGGAACAAGGTGAAGCCAAATTATAAATATGAGGAGGCATTGAATAATTAGACTAAACGATAGCGAAGTCAAATTATTAATAAGGTGGGAGTATTGAATGATTAATTTAATAAATGTCCGGTAGATTGCAGTCGAGACCTCTTTATAACATAAGCATAACAAAACACCCAGAGTTTTAATAACTTTGGGTGTTTTGTTTTACATCAATATATGAAAGTACTTTTTTTAGATACCAACCATCCCCTACTTCAAGAGGGAATTGAAAATTTAGGGTTTAAATGTGATGAAAATTATACTTCCTCGAAAGTAAAAGTTGAAGAGAGAATTCATAATTACGACGGTATAATTATAAGAAGTCGTTTTTCTATTGATAAAACCTTCCTTGATAAAGCAACGAACCTAAAATTTATAGCTCGTGTAGGTGCTGGATTAGAAAACATAGATATCGATTACGCCGAAGAAAAAGGCATTCATTTAATAGCAGCCCCTGAAGGAAATAGAAATGCTGTTGGAGAGCATACCTTAGGCATGATACTATCGCTTTTTAATAAATTAAATAAAGCTGATAGAGAAATTCGCCAAGGCAAATGGTTACGCGAAAATAACAGAGGTATCGAACTTGATGGTAAAACTGTTGGGATTATCGGTTATGGCAATATGGGCAAAGCCTTTGCTAAAAAGTTAAAAGGCTTTGATGTTGACGTAATTTGTTATGATATCAAAGCTAATGTGGGTGATGAAAATGCCATACAAGTATCATTCCGAGAATTACAGCTTAAAACGGATATACTTAGCTTACACTTACCCGAAACACCCTTAACCACCAATATGGTCAATACTAAATTTATCAATGCTTTTGCAAAACCTTTTTGGATACTGAATACCGGACGGGGGAAAAATATCGTAACTAAAGACTTGGTTATTGGCTTAAAATCAGGCAAAATATTGGGAGCAGGGCTAGATGTTTTAGAATATGAAAAATCCTCCTTTGAAAACCTTTTTATAGAAGATACGTTACCCGAAGCTTTTCAATATATAATTAAATCTGATAAAGTGCTATTGTCGCCACATGTCGCAGGATGGACAATAGAAAGCCACCAAAAACTGGCACAAACCATTGTCGATAAAATAAAAAAGATTTTTTCTTAACTTTATCAAATGAAAAAAACTATCATCGTTTTTTCATTGCTCGTTATTGCACTTATTATCCTTTTTAAGGTGAGTAAGTATTCTATTTTTTTTCGAAATAGTTCCTTAGAAATCGTTATCACCATTATTGCCGTAGTATTCTTTATTGCGGGTATTTATATCAATAAGAAAAGTTTACGCAAACCTAAAGATACACCCAACGAATACAATCCAGGTAAAATTGAAGTTTTAGGAATAAGTAAACGAGAATTTGAGGTTCTTCAAAAAATATCTCAAGGTCTATCTAACAAAGAAATTGCGGAAAAATTATTTTTATCAGAAAGTACTATCAAAACACATGTTTCAAATCTATTAGTAAAATTAGATTCAAAAAGACGTACTCAAGCTATTCAAAAGGCCAAAGAACTGCACATTTTAAACTAAAGTACGAGTTGATTGGTACTTTAGTATGAGTGATTATGATGTTTGTACTTGTACTTTTGTATAAAACATTTAACTTTATACACTATGAAAAGTACTATTCTAAAATTTGGAGGTTATGGTGCATTAATAGGCGGGCTTATTTTTGCCGGAAGTCATTTTCTTCTAAAAGGCATTGATTTAGGTATTCTTGAAATTTTAGGTTGGATTTCAATTTTCGCATCACTTTCTTTTGTTTTCTTCGGAATTAAACATTTTAGAGACCACATAAACAATGGACTAATAACATTCAGTAAGGCGCTCCTTATTGGTCTTGTTATCTCTGCTATTGCCGGCCTGGCAATTGGTATATTAGATATTGTTTATGTAACAGTTATCAATCCAGATTTTGCTAACGAATATGTTCAATATACGTTGGAAGGAATGAAAAATTCACTTTCGGTGGAAGAATTTGCAAAACAGAAGGCTAAATTAGAAGAAGAAATGAAGGTGTTTGACAATCCGGTATTTGCCGGCTTATTTATGTTTGCATTAATATTTGGTACCGGTATTATTATTTCTTTAATTTCATCCTTAATTTTACAACGTAAACCATCTTAAACTATTTATAATGCAATACGAAGCCACCTCAGTAGACAATTATATAGATCTTATTCCAGAAGAGCGAAAAGCGCCTATTCGTAAATTACGAAGAACAATTTTAGATAATTTGCCAAAAGGTTTTGAAGAGGGTATTAACTACAAAATGATAGGTTATTATGTACCACATTCCAAATATCCTGATGGATATCACTGTGACCCTAAATTGCCATTGCCTTTTATGAACCTGGCTTCTCAAAAAAATTTCATCGCGGTATATCACAGCGGAATGTACGCTGATAAAAATATTATGAATTGGTTTGTTAACGAATTCCCTAAACATAGTAAGCGAAAATTAGATATGGGCAAAAGTTATATCCGTTTCAAAAAAATAGATGAAATTCCCTATCAACTCATTGGTGAATTAGCATCAAAAATGACCCCTGAAGAATGGATTGAAATTTACGAGAGCGCTTATAAAAAGAAATAGTATGAAAAAAAGAGTCACAGGCATTGGTGGTTTGTTCTTCAAGACTGAAGATCCGAAGGCTACGAAAGATTGGTATAACAAGCATCTAGGTTTTAATACAGATGATTGGGGATGTACATTTTGGTGGAAAGACAAAGAAGGAAATGATAGCTCAACTCAATGGAGTCCATTCGCAAAAGACACAACTTACTTTCAGCCCTCAAAAAAAGATTTTATGTTCAATTATAGAGTTGAAAATCTTAGAGAGCTATTGGCAACCTTAAAAAAGGAAGGTGTGACTGTTATTGACAAAATAGAGGAATATGAATACGGCAAATTTGGATGGATAATAGACCTGGATGGGAATAAAATTGAATTATGGGAACCAAAGGATGCTGCTTTTTTATGAGGACTGATCTTGTAAGTTTAGAACCTATCCTCCATGAACTATCCTGATATCCTTTTATCTTATAACTTATCATTATTACAATGGATTTCAGTTTGCTTTGCTGCTTTTTTACTTGGTTTAGCCAAATCTGGTATAAAGGGTATAGGTATTCTTATTGTGGTGATTTTAGCTTTTGTTTTTGGTGAAAAAGCTTCAACCGGGGTATTACTACCTCTATTGATAGTAGCAGATATTTTCGCTGTAACTTATTATAATCGACATGCTCAATGGAAATATATTAAAAAATTGATGCCTTGGATGGTTGTAGGTGTTTTAGTTGGTGTTTGGGTCGGAAATGATATTTCAGAAGCCATTTTTAAAAAATTAATGGCCATTATTATCATCGCATTGGTTGTAATTCTAATCTATACCGAAAATAGAAAATCAGGTAAAATACCAACCTCCGTTGCATTTTCCACTTCAGCCGGTTTTTTAGCTGGTTTCACAACCATGATGGGAAATTTAGCAGGCCCCATATCAAATATATATTTTCTCGCCGTCAGATTGCCAAAAAATGAATTTATAGGCACTGCTGCTTGGTTATTCTTTATCATTAATGTATTCAAATTACCTTTTCATTTTTTTGTATGGAAAACCGTTACTAAAGAAACTTTAATACTAAACTCCGTGTTAATTCCATTGATTATAGCAGGATTTTTTGCAGGTGTAAACGTAGTAAAATTAATCTCTAATCTAAACTACAGAAGATTTATTCTAATTATAACTGCCCTAGGGGCCTTAGTAATGTTATTTCGATAATTGAGAAATTATGCAGATGCTTTAGCCATTTTCAAGGTATCTAAATTCAACATCAACTTTACCATTTTATAGATTTCAGGTAGTTTTTCTTTAAACTCCTTTGGCGTTTCAAAAAAATGTTCGACTAAAATCGATAGAAATTCATATTGGTTTCTAAAACCATATTGCCTTAAATAACCGGAAGCAACAATTTTTCGTTGTAGCTTTCTGTCTTTCATTTTTTCCAACAATGTATTAAAATGTTCAAGAAAAACAATGGCTGTAAAACTTTTTTCTTTTAGAAACCCAAAATGCATAGCGTGCGCTAATTCATGCAATCCTAAATTCAAATTATTATCTTCTACTTCAATACCATCTAAAAAGTCATCCCATGAAAAAACGATAGTCCCTAATTTAGGATTGGTTTCACCCTTATGATGCCTTTTGGTTATTTTAGATAAATAATTTTTAGGATATATAATGATATTTTCAAACTGAGAAAATAAATAGCGTCGCATACCGAATGTGAGCATTACAGCGGTGGAAGCAATTAATAGTTCCATTTTCTTAGTGACCTCTATATTACCTCTGCCAATAAAATTATGTGAATCTATGAATTTCAAAACCCTGTGTTCAAAATAACGCTTATCTAAGGTTGATAAATTATTATAAAAGGGAAAGTTATCAGCAATAATAGCCCTTTGAGCCCCATACATACTATTAGGAAACAACACAAAACGGGTCATATTAACGGACCCAATCATAAGACTAAAAAGTTCTATCACAATGAGATGATTTAAATAGCAATTTTTAATTATCAATATAATAACATCAATAATTAGACCAATTTTCACATTATGGTTTAGCTATAATACAACTTATTCTGCCAATAATTAAAATTTTAACTAGTTATTTTTAAATAACTTAGTATAAATCAACTAAATAATTTAGTAAATCTGTTGTCGTAATTATTCCAACTAATCTTTCATCATCCACAACAGGTAAGGCATGAAATTCTTTGGAAGCTAATAGTGAGGCCACGTTTTTAATCGATGAATCTGATGATACCTTTACAGGACTATTAGCCATAACCTGACTAACACTCAACATATTGTAGATCGCCGTATCCATAGATTCAGTATCACTATATGAGTCAGCAAAACTAATGCGAAGTAAATCTGTTAAACTTAACATTCCTATGATCCTATCATCATCTACCACCGGAATATGCCTAATATGATGTTTCTTAAATAATCTTTCAGCTTCAAATAAACTATCATCCAATGTTAACGTAACAACATCTTTTGTCATTATCTTAGATATAGGCTCCTTTTTTTTCATGATAATAGCTTTAAGATTGTTAGGCTAAAGTTCAATAAAAGAGTTAAATTAAAATATGATAAAAGTCAGTAAAAAAGGATCTATATCTATCTATATCTAATTGAGGATTAAAAAACATATTTCTCAATTGCCCGAATTAGCCATGCACTTCCTGACAAAGCTCCGCTTTGAAAATAAATCAGGATTGGCCACGCCTCTCCTGACAAAGCTCCGCTTTGAAAATAAAAAAACCAAGCTTAGAAATTCAAGCAAGCTTGATTTCATCCTGGTTTTTTTATTTATTCGTGACCCCGGCAGGATTCAAACCTGCAACCCTCAGAGCCGAAATCTGATGCGCTATTCAGTTGCGCCACGAGGCCAAAATATGTTATCTCTTAGATTAAATTCTTCTTTACAATTGTTGAAATTGTTTTTCCATCCGCTTGACCAGCTAATTCTTTAGAAACAATACCCATAACTTTTCCCATATCTTTCATCCCTGAGGCCCCAACAACATCGATAGTCATAACTACAACTTTTTCTATTTCTTCTTCCGTTAATGGCTCTGGTAGAAACTGTTCAATGATCACTACCTGATCCAACTCAGGTTGAGCTAAATCTACTCTACCTTGATCTTGATATACCGCTGCACTATCCTTACGTTGTTTAACAAGTTTCTGTAAGATCTTTAATTCAGATTCTTCAGACAGCTCTTCTTTAGCTCCATTTTCAGTTTGTGCTAAAAGAATAGCAGATTTTATAGCTCTCAAAGATTCAAGTGCAATCGTATCTTTTGCTTTCATTGCCTCTTTAAGCTTTTCCATAACTTCATTTTGTAAACTCATTTTATAAAATTTAAGGAACGCAAATATAAAAAAGACTTAACGAAATAGCATAAAAAACCCAAAACAATTAAAAACTGTTTTGGGCTAACAAACAAAAACTAAGTAATTAATCAATCCACGTTATCGTGCAAAAACGAATTATTAGATCGTAATTGAATATCATCGTTATCGTCAGAACTTAATGATATCCTTGAATTATTTTCGCTAACTTCGGATGAAGGTTCAACATCTTCAAGATCAACACCCATTCTTTTATAAGCAGGTTGATTTTCAATCTCGTCAATGTTTTTATTCACTCTATTTACAAACTTGTAATTAAAATCTTTCATTTTTTGTCTTCTTTCATCAGCAGTACCTTGCACTTCTGCAATAGTACGATTTAAAGGAGAATCTTCATCACCATCTTTAAAACGCTCCTTATCATCTTTTTTATTCTCTATTCTGACGTCAAATTTTAATTCTTCATCTTCAATTTCACCATCTTGTACCAATCTTTCATTTTGGCTGGGCTTGCTGTCTGCATAATCTTCTAAACCATGTTTAATTTTACCATCTACGGTATGTACAGGTTTAATAAGGACCGGGTCAATAACCTCAATTTCGCTAATACTTGATGCAGATAATTGATGTGTAATTAAGGTTTCTTTATTTTCGGCTTTCTTTTTAGGAGATAAAGGTAAGTCAAAAGTCAAGGTTATTTGATTTTCTTCTTCATCCTCCATTTCTTCTTCAATAATTTCTTCTTTTGCAACAACCTGCTTGATGACAAATTCGTCAATCGTTTCCGTTTCTACCTCATCATATACTACATCCATTTCATTAACAGATTCACTCGTTGGGTCGATAACCAATTCATTTTCTTCATCCTGATCAGAATCGTCATAACTTTCAACACTATCATCAGTATCAATTTCTAAGGTATGTCGCACAACAGTTTCTTTTTCAATTTGAATATCTTCGTTTTTATGTCGTATGTCTCCTAAATCATGAATAATTTTTTTAGCTTCAGTGGTCGTAATTTCCAATTGTTGTTCCTTATTAAAGCCTGTGGCTATAATAGTTACCGCAATAGCTTCACCCAAATCTACATCTTCTCCAACACCCATTATGATGTCAACATTACTCTTAGACTGACTTTGAATATAATCATTGATCTCTCCAATTTCATCAATTGTGATTTCCTGAGAACCAGAAACAATTAATAATAAAACATTTCTAGCTCCAATAATCTTATTATCATTCAATAATGGAGAGTCTAAAGCCTTTGTGATAGCTTCTTGTGCCCTATTTTGACCTTCGGCAGTTGCAGAACCCATAATTGCTGTTCCACTATTAGAAAGTACCGTTTTCGCATCTTTTAAATCAATATTTTGAGTATAGTGATGCGTAATTACTTCGGCAATACCCGTGGCCGCAGTAGATAATACTTCATCGGCTTTTGAAAAACCAGCTTTGAAACCTAGGTTACCATATACTTCGCGTAATTTATTATTATTAATAACCACCAAAGAATCAATATGTTGTCGCATTTTTTCAATTCCTTTTTGCGCTTGATCATTACGCATTTTTCCTTCGAAAGAAAATGGTATTGTTACTATCCCAACAGTAAGCAGATCCATTTCCTTAGCAATTTTAGCAATAATTGGTGCCGCACCAGTACCGGTACCTCCACCCATGCCTACAGTAATAAAGATCATTTTTGCTCTCGTACTGAGCATAGCTTTGATATCATCTATACTTTCCATAGCGGCCTGTTCACCAACAGCAGGATTAGCTCCTGCTCCCAAACCTTCGGTTAACGAAGCTCCTAATTGAATTTTTGTTGTTACGGGGCTATTTTGTAAAGCTTGAGCATCAGTATTACAAACTACAAAATCAACACCTTTAATACCTCTTTTAAACATATGATTAACAGCATTACTACCGCCACCTCCGACACCGATAACTTTAATTACATTTGATTGGTTTTTGGGTAGATCGAATGCAAGATTTTCAAATTCTGTGCTCATCTTTTTTCTTTTTTGGGATATTATATTTTTTGTATTATTCTCTTAACAATGTTTTAAAAACATTTTACATTTTTTTATGCGCTATTCTGCATTATCTAAGAACTCTCTAAACTTATCAGCCCATTTTTCAAAAATTGACTTTCTATCTTCTTTAACCGTTCTATCAAACGTTGTATCATCAACATTACCATCACTTGTTGCATGCGTTAAAGATGAATGTTTAGCCTTATCTTTTTGACGTAAGCCTTTCATTAGTAATCCTACTGCAGTAGCATATGACGGGCTCAATAGATCTACATCAGAATCACCTGCTAAATGTTCATTAGGATATCCTATCCTGGTATCCATACCTGTAATATATTCAACTAATTGCTTGATATGTTTTAGTTCTGCACCACCACCTGTTAATACGATACCAGCGATTAATTTTTTCTTAGTTTCTTCGTGACCGTAATTCTTAATTTCCAGATATACCTGTTCTATAATTTCAACAACCCGGGCATGAATTATCTTCGAGAGGTTTTTTAACGTTATCTCTTTTGGATCTCTACCTCTTAAACCGGGAATAGAAACAATTTCATTTTCCTTATTCTCACCAGGCCATGCTGAACCAAATTTAGTTTTCAATAACTCCGCTTGTTTTTCAATAATTGAGCACCCTTCTTTAATATCTTCTGTAATGACATTTCCACCAAAAGGTATGACGGCTGTATGACGGATAATACCATCCTTAAAAATGGCTAAATCTGTCGTACCCCCACCTATATCAATTAATGCTACGCCTGCTTCTTTTTCTTCCTGACTCAATACGGCATCTGATGATGCCAATGGCTCCAAGGTTATATTCGCCAATTTTAACCCTGCGCTCTTAATGCATCTACCTATATTTCTTATTGATGAAACCTGTCCAACCACTACATGAAAGTTAGCCTCTAATCTACCTCCATACATACCTATTGGTGCCTTTATTTCAGCTTGGCCATCCACTTTATAATCCTGCGGTAATACATGGATAATTTCTTCGCCTGGCAACATAACCAATTTGTGGACTTGACTAATTAATTTATCAATATCAAATTCATCAATAACTTTTTCAGAATTGGGCCGGGTAATATAATCACTATGATGTAAGCTTCTTATGTGCTGCCCGGCAATACCTACTACAACATCTTTAATTTTAAAATCCGAAACGCTTTCTGCCTCTTCAATAGCTTGTTGAATAGATTGAATAGTTTGTGTAATATTATTAACCACACCCCTATGAACACCTAAACTTTTAGCGTTACCAATACCGAGCATTTCTATTTTTCCATACTCATTAGTTCTACCAATCATGGCAACAATTTTGGTGGTACCAATATCTAAACCAACTGCTATGTTCTCTTGTTCCATAATTTAGTCTTTTGTACAAACAACTTGATTGTCGTACATCAAATTTATTTTTTTATAAGAATCAAGTGTTTTATCATTTAATGCCTTATGATAAAACACCTTTAATTTTTTAATTTTTTTATCAATATGTTGTAAATTTCCTAATTCAATAGTTTGATTACCCACTCTTGTCTTTAACAAAAACTCTTTTTTCGGAGTTTGTGTTACCCCAACTATTTGTTTTTTTAAAAAGCCGTCATCATAAATAAGTTTAGTCAGTATATACATTTCTTTCGAAATTTTCCCGTCAAAAACTCCTTCTATGATTGGAACTCTGGCCGAATAATTTGATGATAAAGGCATTTTATCACCTTTACTGTCAATATAATACACCTGTCCACTTTGATTGACCCTTGCAATTGGTGTTTTTTGTTTGATAATTGCACCTAATTCACCATTCACTGATAAAAAGACTTCTGCATTTTCTATCATCATATTAGAAAGCAAACTTTTTTCTAACCCTTTCAAAAATATGTTTTCTTTTGGCTGATTTATGAGTCCGTTATAATTTTGTATTAACAATTTATTAACCATTTCATAGGTTATAAAAAGGTTGTCTCCATTCTCAAATTTGATATCAATATTTTCAATTTTTTTTTCTTTATTTCTATTAGATGAAAACCCGAATAGAAATACCACTAGAGTTATCAATAAGAGTCCTTTTATTAAATTTACATACTTCTTCATTTAACCATTTAAATTGTTTATTCATTCATGCTACTCTACTCAACAAATTATCTTTTACTTCATCTACCATTTCACCAATATTTCCGGCACCTACCATTACAATAATCGTCGCATCCGAGTTTAGAATGTTTTCGATTAACAGCTCCTTTGAGGTTACTTTTTTATCTTTTAGATCGACTTTATCCAATAACCATTGCGAGGTTATTCCCTGAATAGGTTCTTCCCTGGCGGGATAAATATCCAAGAGAATTAATTCATCAAACTTGGCCAAACTATTAGCAAAATCATCCGCAAAGTCTCGTGTTCTGCTAAATAAATGCGGTTGAAAAACTGCCAGCGATTTTTGATTAGGATATAGTTCTTTAACTGCATCGGCCACTGCATTAATCTCTGTTGGATGATGTGCGTAATCATCAATTAAAACCAGGTTATCTGTCTTGATCTTATATGTAAATCTGCGCTGAATACCTTTAAATGTTAATAAAGCTTTGGCAATGGTCTGGAGCGAAACCCCATACTTATTAGCCATTGCCAAAGCTGCCACAGTATTTAGCACATTGTGTTTTCCTGAAAGGTTCAGTTGTATATTTTTTATCCTTTCCGATGGTGTTTGTACATCAAAAAAATAGGTTCCGTTTTTTATGTTACAGTTTTTTACGTCATAATCAGCATTCTCTTCAATTCCATAAGTAATTCCGTTTATTGGCAAGCCCTTTCGAACAAAAAGCGTATCTGAAACTTGGTTAGAGAAATCAATAAAAGATTGTTCTAAAACATCTGCTTCTCCATAAATATCCAAATGGTCGGCATCCATAGAAGTAATACAAGCTATATTGGGAGAAAGCTGTAAAAATGACCGGTCATATTCATCAGCTTCTACAACACTTATTTCATCACCGCCAAGAATAAGATTAGAATTATAATTCTCTGCTATTCCACCTAAAAAAGAAGTTGCATTAACACCTGCTTCTTTCAAAATATGCCCTAAAATTGTGGAAGTAGTTGTTTTACCATGTGTTCCCGCAACAGCAAAACAGAAAGTCTTTTTAGTAATCTCTCCTAATATTTGAGAACGTTTATAAATGGTATATTTATTATCTATAAAATAATTCAATTCTCTATGCTCTTTTGGAACGGCTGGGGTAAATACGATCAATGTTTTCTCCTTGTCAAAAATTTGTTTTGGAATAGCATCAACCGAATCATTAAAATGAATTGGAATTCCTAAATTTTCCAACGACTTTGTAATTGGAGATGCTGTTTTATCATAACCGCTAACATGAAAATTATGGACATGGAAATATCGTGCTAAAGCACTCATGCCGATACCACCGATACCTATAAAATAAATGTTATGTATTTCTCTCAAGTCCATATTTACGCTTGTGCTGTCAACTATTGATCAATTTCTCTACTTCATTCACTATATGTTCTGTTGCCATTGGCAATGCCAACAATTTGATATTTTTACTTAATTCTTGCTG
>Ga0209633_10000102_pt1 | contig 99453 bp, 84 predicted proteins | sample Cruoilmetagenom1_FD_187290 | JGI IMG/M metagenome (GOLD analysis project Ga0209633, IMG submission 187290) | Oil polluted marine microbial communities from Coal Oil Point, Santa Barbara, California, USA - Sample 1 (SPAdes) (version 2) | ecosystem: Environmental > Aquatic > Marine > Oil seeps ... | reverse complement strand
TTATTGCAATGTACAAGAATATATTCAAGCTCATTTTTTACCCTTAGCTATTGCAAGAGAAGATTTTTAGGGTAAGTGGATAAATAAAGATACTGCAAGTATATTGATGTACTGCTGTATGTACTATACTGCTCCCCATTTAGAATCTAGTAGAATTAAGCTAGTAATAACTCGATGCGGTTACCTACATTCAGCACACGGATACCGTACACCGATTCAGGCTCAAGAGGATTATTACAGGAATCATACTTCACATAAAAACGCAGCATAAGTAATATAGTTTCGAGTAATTACAACTTATATTTAGAATCTTGGCTATAATATAATAAGGGTATAATAAATTTGTTTTAAGCTCCGTATTTAAAGAATCAGGGGGATATAGTTATGAGATTCTCAAGTATAGTAGGAATATTTACCGTGATGTTAACGCTGGTTACCGGTTTGGTATTTGCCGAGTATATAATCGACGATTCTAAAAACATGGGTTATCTGTTTGTTCTGAGTGGGACATCCGGCTCTTTGGAAGGAGATACTTTGACATTAAACGGAGTACCTAATGTTATCTATTTCTCAGACCGTCCGGCAAGAAAGGCAGGGCATATGAGTCTCTCGAATTTCATTGAGATGTGGGACAAGGGGGTCGACAGCTTCAAAGCAGACCCGCCAAACGCTACTCTGTCCGTGTTGACGAAAGAAGGAGCTAAAAATGTAGTGGTTGAGCTTAGGAGTGTGGAGCAGAAAAGCGGTTCAGTAGTTTTTAACGTGGCTGTGCTAGAAGGCAAGTTATCTGAGAGTTTCAAAATTTCATCGCTATACATCGACTCAAAGATCATAGGAATCGACCTATAAGTGGCTTAGGTGTTACTGTTAATTCAACTGTAACTAATAACACTTTTACATTAGAATGACCAGAAAGCATTACATTCTTTATATTTTCAACTTAAGCAGAACTTGACAAAAGAGGTGCAGCAGTACAGTCCACTAGCCTACTGCAATATCTTCAGCGACTTATGTCACATAACATTTAACTTAAAACACTATTCTCAGTGGGTTTGTTAGTAATTCTACCCATTAATTTATACAGAATATTTTAATCAAAATTAAGTCTCCTATTACCATGTCAATGTAATAATAAGTCCTGTAGAGTGCCCATCAGTATGTGGCAAAATATTAAACCTTCTTATTTTATTGTCGTTCTTGTGCATCTTAGCAACACTTCTACCTATAACTGTTCCCAAAACCGCTCCAAAAAGTACATCTGAGAGAAAATGTTTATTATCTGATATCCGAGACAATCCAATAAAACTAGCAAATGTATATAGAGGAACCCCTACCTTATGACCGTACATAGAATCAAACACCGAAGCCAGAGTAAAACTACCGGATACATGACCTGAGGGAAAAGATGAATTAAAACGGCTGCCGCTTCCGTCAGGTCTTTCTCGGCCGACTGAGATTTTTAGCGCTCCAGTCATAATAGAGGTTATGATGTTGGCCTCAATTAAGGCTTTACTCGTCTCCAGAAGCTTTTTGTTATCGGTTACCTCACTGAATATATATAAAGAGGTGTTTATCCCAGCAAGAGTAAGGGCGTTTGCACCTATGTTGCCTATATCTCCAAAGTTTCCGATTGAGTTTTCTAATTTGTTTTGTATTTTCCGATCAGCGTCAGTCTGAGACAGGATCAATGAACCTCCGGCTGCAGTACCGAGAATAGTAATGTTCCAGACAGTAAATGTGTTTTTTGTCCCAAGAAGAAGGTTTTTTGGAAGAGTTTTCGATATATATGGAAAGAAACCTTCAGACTTTGTATCTACAATTTCATTTACCTGTGGAAAAGCAGGCCCTATATCTAGAAAAGTGACAAATACAATTGCAATTAGTGTTTTACTCAATTCAAAAGTAACCCATATCAGTCGAATAAGGACTAATTTATACCTCTTTCATTACAAGAAGGTTTCGAGTTCATTACAATTAAGTAATCTTTGAAATATATAGTGATAAAAGATAGATAGCGCATTCTAATTGTTGTAAAATGGTACTAGTTATGTGTATTAAATGTAAGAATCTAAGGCTGATAATGTATTACTTACTGAAAAATAAATCATCCAACAAATATAGAATGTAGGGAAATGAACTCTATGAAGAGAACCCCAAACTATATTGCTATTAAAGGAGTATAGATATACGAATTTTAGTTATAGAAGATGATATAAAAATAGCATCTTTTATTGTTAAAGGATTTAATCAGAGTGGGTTTGGCGTAGATGTTGCTCACGATGGTGAAGAAGGTCTTCATCTAGGTCTTCAGGTTACATATGACGCAGCAGTTGTTGACATAATGCTGCCCAAATTAGATGGACTTAAGGTTATTGAAGAACTTAAGCGAGAAAAAACAAGTCTACCAATAATTATATTGAGCGCAAAGCACTCTCTAGATGATAAAGTGAAAGGATTAGAAATCGGTGGTGACGACTACCTGACTAAACCCTTTTCTTTCTCTGAGCTGCTTGCTCGTGTAAAAGCATTGATTCGCAGGTCTAGCAGCTCTGGGGTGACTACGCACCTTACCTTTAAAAACCTATCAATGGACATTTTAAATCGTGAAGTCACTAGAGAGGGCAAGAAAATTTACCTGCAGCCTCGAGAGTTCAAGCTTCTGGAATGTCTTATGCGAAATTCAGGCAGAGTAATTACCAAAACCCTCGTTATGGAACAAGTTTATGATTACTACTTTGACCCTCAAACAAATGTGGTAGATGTATTAGTTTGTAGACTTAGAAATAAAGTTGATCGAGATTTCGAGAGCAAGATGATTCACACTATCAGAGGAGTCGGATATGTTCTTAAAGAAGATTGATTCTAATTAAGATCATTGAATACGGATAAAAGTTTTTTAGCGCTTTCTTCCCACGAGAAAAGTTTAGCTCTTTCAAAACCTTTTATTCTTAGAGTGTTTCTAACTTCATCTGAACTGAGCAGCTTCCGCATTCCCATTGCAATATCATCAACACTGTAGGGATCAATTTTTTGATATGCATCACCACCAATTTCCTCAAATACTGGGATATTTGATGCCAGTACCGGACATCCCAAGGCCATTGCTTCAACTATTGGAAGACCGAACCCTTCAATAAGAGAAGGGAAAACCAGAAACTCTGCGTTCTTAAAAATTGGTATCATGACCTCGTCCGACAAACGACCCCCAAAAATAACTCTATCTTCCAGGTTATATATTGAAACCAATTTCTTCAATTTATTTTCGTAGTCACCTCGGCCTGCAATTACTAGGTCAATTTCTTGAAATTCATCGCATATCTGTTGGAATGCTCTAATTGCACTAGGTATGTTCTTATATGGTCTTGTATGCCCAATTGAAAAAATGTATTTCCGGTCTCTATACTCTTGCGTAATTTCATTATGAGAATTTGTTTCAAATGACGCGGAATCTATTCCATTATATATGACGTGAATGTTTTCAGCTGACAAATCATATCTACCAAGAGCTTGCTGCTTAGTATAATTTGATATTGCTACAATAGAATCAGCTCTAATTAATGCCCTTTTTATAAAGATCTTTCCATAGTACTCAATTGTTTTCTGGCGTAGATAGTCGTCAAACACAAGATTAGGATAATAGACCCACATTAGATCATGAAGTGTTACGATTATTCTTTTAGCTTTAATACCTCTTGGCAAAAAATGAAAAAATGAGTGATACACATCAAGATTGAGATCATTTAATTCACGAAACCCAATTGCACAGCTCCTAAAAGAAGAAGGATCATACGGAATTGAAATCTCACGGAAATTCTCTGCATCTACAATTTTTGGGGAATATTCGGTTCTTTTGATTACGATGTATTCATTCTGGTTATCCAATTTCGCAAGATTCGTTATCAAATTGTATACGCATCTGCCAATTCCGGTTTGAGTGGGCAAAAGATTTCTGGCATCAAGACCGATTCTCAAGGTTCTCTCCGTATAGTTCACTTTCTATGGTATCGGCCATTGTATGGATGGTGTGCTGCTTATTGATCTTTTTGACCGCCTCTTGAGACCAAGACTTAAGAAGCTCAGGACATAAGACAGACTTTTTAATTTTAAGCGCAAGATCGTCTGCATCTTCATTTTTATACAAAAGACCGGTTTTCTCATGCTCAATAAGTTCAGATATCCCATCCACGTTTGAACCAATTGAGGGAATTCCCATTCCCATAGCTTCTATAAGAGCTCTTGGTAACGGATCCCATCTAGAGGACTGTATATATAGGTCGGCAATTTGTAGTATGTTTGAGATATGCTCTTCGTACCCTACGAATTTAGCGTAATCCTCAATTCTTAATTCGCTTGATAGTGACACTAATTTTTTCTTAAATTTAATATTAGAATTTCCTGCAAACAAAACAACTATATTCTTTTTTAGTTCATGAGATTTAATTATTGTTGAAACTGCTTGCAACAAAATATCCTGACCCTTTCGATATTCCACTTTACCTGCACATAATATTACAAATTGATCGGCTTCAATTTTATATTTTCTTTTTGCTTGCTCCATTGATATAGTGGGCACCATTTCCGATGGATCAATTCCATTCATCATGGTTATAACTTTGTTGGGTGGTAATGAGAAATATCGAATAGTATTAGATCTTACATTCTCTGAAACCGCGAATATCCAGTCGAACTGTAAGAGGGATTTCTTAACAAATAAATATCTCCACCTCCTCCATAGCCAGAATTTATCTTTATTTTCCAGGCTGTGAACTGTGGTAATTTTTGAGATGTGTTCGATACCAATAGTTGATAAGGCAATCAACAAATCTGCTGGATGCTTGTGACTGTGAACGACTTCTATATTATTTGCTATAATTAATCGCCTAATAAATTTTATAGCTCTGATTAGACGAATTAAATCAAATCCGAAAAACGGATTCATGTAGTGCTTAGAAATCAATGAAGTAGGTAAAATTTCTACACCATAACGATCCAATTCCCTAAAACGCTCAACATATGGTCCTTGCGGGCACATAAGTATAATTTTGTAACCTCTTTTTGCAAATTCCTTGGTAATCAAGCGCGTATGGTTCTCAGCGCCACCCATAGAGGAGTCATCGATTATTTGTAACATGGTTTTGGAATGACGAGAGATTTGCTGATGCATTGAACTATTTGGACAAATTTATATTATGACTCTCTCAGCGCCATTATTAAGCAGTATTCTCTCTGCTTTCAAATAGTCATTTTCTGTATCGACATCAATCCAATAATGGCCATTAATGCTGAATGTTCTCATTTGTTTACTTCTACCTAGAATCTTTATACCTCCGGACAAAGTATCATCCTCGTACTTGATACTTTCTTCTAGAGCATTAAATATTAGAGAAGGAGTCAGAACAAAGATTCCACAATCAACACCATTGTAGCTTTCTAATTTTTTGCCTATATCTATAATATTTCCATTTTCTATTTTGACTTTTGTTGCGTCTGCCAAATCTATATGTTCTTTGGGCTTTTCATCAACAACGAGCACACACTCATTGTCTTCTAGGTTAATATTATTCAGATCTTCTAGAATTCTGGATGAAAAAATATGATCAGACATCAGCAAAAAGAATTTGTCATGATTATTATCACTAAGTACGCCTTTGGCTTTTAGCACAGAAACACCATTGCCCTTATCCCACTCATTATTCTCTACATATGTGATCGTTACACCGTATTTCTTTCCATCTCCCAATTCTTTTCTTATTTCATCTCCTTCATACCCAATAACTATTGTGCAATCTTTAACTCCACTTATATTTAAATTTAAGACTGCCCTCTCAATCAAGGATAAACCTAAAATCCTAGTTAGCGGCTTTGGTTTCCCATTTGTTACGGAGTGAAGCCGGCTTCCAATTCCAGCTGCAATTATTAATGCCCTACTAATTTGTCTGTTCGATTTGTTGCCCAATTTTAAACTATGATTTAAAGTCATTATCGCTCCCATTTTTTGTAAGACTATTTATTGAATCAAACAAATTGCAATTTCTTCTCAATCATTTGAATCTTATATTTTTGTGAATTATGTTTTGTTCACTAACTGTCTGTCATAAGCTTCATGTCTACTTGTCATCAGATAATCATCAAATAAATGAATTGCTGCAAAACCTAAGGAGACAGAAGTTATTCCGAGCACCAGTGAATATCCTCCTATTACTGACGCAATGAGTATAAAAAATGCAAAATATTCCCTTTGAATTAAAGGGCGAATCCTAAATACGAACTTATATAACAAAGATCTTTGCTCTATTGGAAATAAACGGTCAATAGTTGATGGATAAGTAACCATGCTCCCTGATCCTGCATATTTACCAAGGAAGTAAATTCCCCACAATAATGAAAGAATATAGATTAGGAAATTTATGCAGCCTATAATTATGATGATGGTGTTACCCGTCTGGTGGTAGTAACCTAAAGGAACTCCTATAAGGAAAGAAATGTATGCTATCTGATCAAAAATTGTATCTATCCACTGACCTAATTTACTTTCCATAAGTTTCATTTTAGCAACTTCACCATCGCACCCATCAAGGATAGATGATAGTTCCATCAATACTCCTCCTACAACAATATGTCCAAATGCAAAAAAAACACCTGACATGACACCTATGATTCCGACGAACACACTCAATTGATTGGGGGTTAAAGAAGTTTGGATAAGAAGTCTGCTTATTTGAATAGATATTCGTCTGTTTACATTTCTGGACTTCCAGCCCCTTTCAGACTTTCGTATTTCTGAAAACAACAGATCCTCTGCTTCTTTTATCGAATCTTTATCTGAAGAAAGTTGAACCCAGTCTCTATTTGAAAACTCAAAGAATTTTGTTCTTTGATTAGAATCCAGTTCTTTGACCCAGCTTGTTAAATCCATTGAACTTGATATTAATTTTTCAATTAAGTTGCCATAAGATAGGAATGCCCCACCCACTTTTACTCCACTATCCAAATCATATACTCCATTCCCCCCGCCATTTGAGGAGTCGTAATCTTTTTTGCCGATTAAAACGCCAACTTCATCTTCCGATATACGAGAATTAATAAAGTTAGAAAGTCCATTTCGAGTAATTACAAGATTTGATTGAAGGAAAAGATATGTGTGTGGTTCCAAGTCTATTTGTGTACCTAGCATATGCCAACTTATAATGCTTTTAACATCCTTATCTTTGTTGAAAGTTTCTTTCAGTGGTGAACAATTAGAATCAACAATGATAGTTATATTATTTATTCCTGCCTTTTCAGCCGTAATAATGAGACGCCTAAGCTGAGGAACTCCTCCGACATTCAAGGCTCCTGCGGCGCTTAAAGATTCTCCATCTATACCTAAGCCAACAGTCATTATGATTGCATTCTTCATAATAGTTTTACTCTGAACTTGTATTTATAACGCGCAAATTTCTATATCCTTGGGATTTGCCTATCTGATCACTTGAATTTGCAGCTACTTTAAAATTATTCTTTGGATAGTCTGTATAAATCTTATAGATGTCACCAATATCAAGCGACTTTACTTTGCACACCATGTGCTCTTTTCTAATAAATCTATAGATAGCTGAAGTGAACTCTTTTGTATTGGCATCTTCGGTTCTGATTTCCTCTTCTATTGACTCCTTTATAAGCGCAACGCCTGATTGCCTAAATGTGCATAAGTCAATTGATTCAGAAGAAATAAGGTGTTTTAGATCTTTATTGTTTCCGATTTCAACAATATCATTATGTTGATTATTGAAATCCTCATCTACCAAATTACTGTCCAATTGGTTGATAACCAAAAAGCAAGAACTACCATCTTCATATTGGATAAAGCGCTCAAGTATTTCTTCTCTTATCAAGCTTTCCCAATTTAAAATGAAAATATCATCGTTTATCTCGCTAATCGCCATCCATATAGCAATCAGTGTATTAGCACTTTGAAATTGAAATGGATTAGGAATAATTTTTATTTTTATTTCATTGCTATTAAGATAAAAGTCTGTCAATTCTTCATAACCAAAACCCTGAATTATTATCAGCTCGTCGACTCCTGCATTCTTGAGAGAATTTATCTGACCACTAACCCGAGATTTTAAGTTGGTGGTAAGGGGAAGAGTCTCAATATAGTCAGTGGCTAGTAACGTTTTATTATTCGTGGGTACTATTACTGCTTTCATATTTTTACTCCTCGCTGCAGAATGAGATCAAGAGTCACAACTTGTTCATTGAACTTCAACGCAGATGCTAGATTTGATAACTCTGTACCCATTTATAATGCTTGTTGCTAATCAACTCTATATCCTTATCTGCTGTATTATAGTGAGTAAGAATTACGAGAACCCTTCCGAATTATTACAATCTTGTAACTTGAGATATATAGGTTTAACATCCTTCAAGTTTTATGTTCTATAGCAAGTATTGCTAATATTATGGGAGGTACTTTTAGAGAATTTAAAAGCTCAACAACTACCACTTTAAATGCTGATTTAGCTTCCACCTAATGTTTTTAAAATGTAAATTGAACCTAATACTCTAATAAGTACACTCCCCAAAAATGCAATCGCCGCACCCATGTACGAGTAGTTAGGAACTAACATGTATAGTAGGAGAATAAAGAAGGTTATTGTTATTACATCCAATATATTTCTAAATCCGGGTCTTCCAAAAGAGAGAAGAACTGGATTTACCCAAAAAATAAGTAATGAAAATAAACCACCGATAGTGAGAACTCGTAATGCATTTACAGCCTCAAGATATTCTGCCCCAAATACGAAACTAATTATTTGATGAGCAAAAATAAGAACTAAGATAATAATTGGAACTATAATTTTCATTAATTTCTTTATAGCGAAAACGATGAGATTTCTCAGATCATCCATAGCGTTAAGCTTTGAGAACCTTACGAGCTCAGGATATATAGTTTCATAAAGTGGATCCTCTATGCGCAGCATTAATTTTACAAATGACTTTGCTACCTTATAGAAAGCAACCGCATCTTTTCCGGACCAATATCCTAAAAGAAGAACCCCAAGGTATTCATCGTTTGCCATTCTTAGTGTGCCGGCAAAACTCGTATTCCCCAGAAACCAGCCCATTTCTTTCCATTTATCTTTAATTAGACCTAATTTTGCTTTCCACCAATTCTCTAACCTATGCTCTCTGAGGGTTTTGGTAACCAGAAACATTCGAATCACAAGCGCTATTAAACTCGCAGCCACATAAGATAAAAGCACCTCTGTAATTCCCAAACCAAAATATAGAACCACAACAACTGCAAGTAGTTTAAAAAAGTTATAGAGGGCTGAAACTAAAGCAATACTTTTGAATTTATCAAAAATTCTGAGTATAGCATCCGAGGTATAGTTAGCAGTATTAAATAGCATACTAAATGCATATATGTATATGAAGGAATAAGCTCCGGGGGAATTTATAAAATACTTCTCCGCCAGTTTAGCGGTAACTAGAGTTATTAATAATGCAACTACTCCGCTAATAATGTTTATGAGATATGAGAGCTTAATAACTGACAGGACCTTTTGATTTTCGCCTTCTGCCAAATAAGTGCCTATATATTTTGTAGCTGTCTCCCAAACTCTAAAATCAAAAATGTTGTCCAGAATGTCTACATACGCGACAATTAATATAAATAGTCCATAATCATTTACACCTAACATCCTTGCCAGGATTACTACTTCTAGGGCAGCGAAAATACCGGATAACGATTTTCCCCCTAATAGCCATGATGCATTCTTGAAAAGCTTTTCTGATATGCTTAGTTTTTTATGCATTTAAGAACTGGTTATATATAAAAAGTAAAAGTTATGTTGAAAGCCACCTGTCCTTCCACATCTGAAACATCAAGATGTACCATATTTTATTCTCACCTACTGAACCTCTTTTGAAATTTTCTATGTTCTGAGACACCATTTTCTCATTGAAGATTCCTTCTCTCTTCAATTTATCCTCATTCAGATAATCCATTAACATTGGATACAAATCCCCTTTTAACCAATCGGATAACGGAACAACAAACCCTTGCTTAGGACGGTCGACTAACACTTGCGGGACGTATTTATGAAGTATCCTTCTCAAAATATATTTACTCTTTCCATGTTTATACTTAAGAGAATATGGAATTCTTGCTGCATATTCGACCAGTCTGTGATCGAGGAACGGTTCCCGGCATTCAAGGCCTATGCTCATAGAAGCTCTATCTACCTTTGTGAGAATGTCGTCAACAAGAAACGTTTTTAAATCAGATGCCATCATTTGAGAAGTGAAATCAATCTCTTTCAATGCCGTATTGGCATCTTCTAAACAACTTTTATTTGGGTTGCCTGTAATGTTCTTCAACAAAATATTTGCTTCATCCGGCATCCATTTACTAGAGTTATTCTTATACATATTTTGAAGTTCGCCATCATTACAGGAAGAGAGAATATTGCAGTATTTTTCGTACTTATCCTTAAAATCTGTAATATTGGGAAGGACAGGTCTCAGACTCTGATAAACATTCTGAGCTCTATCGGGTGTTAGGGTTTTAAGCGTCCCTATTATCTTATTTCTAAGTATTTTAGGGATATTCAGAAATGAATCATTTATAGAGGATAAAGTCCTATAATGTTTATAACCTCCGAAAAGTTCATCCCCGCCGTCTGCAGAAAGCGCAACTGACGCGTGTTGTTGTGTGAGTCTGGAAAGAATAAGCGTGGGAATTCCGGAATTATCTCCGAAGGGCTCGTCATAAATATTAGGGAGCTCTTCAATAACGTCCAAACAATCATTCACAGATACATAATATTCAGTGTGGTCAGTATCCAGATATTGCGCAACCCTACTTGCCCACCTAGCTTCATCATATTTATCCTCATGAAATCCTACAGTAAAGGTTTTGAGTCGAGCATTTGTATTTGTTTGGAGTAACGCAGTAAGAGTTGTAGAATCAATTCCCCCACTCAAGAAGATACCTAACGGAACATCGGAAATTAGTCTGTACTTAAATGAATCAACCAGTAATTCTTCAAGTTCGCAAACAATCTTATCTTCATCACCGTGAAAAGGTTCATCTAGATAATAATCGTTAACATCCCAATATTTTACTTGCTCAAGTTTATTATTTTGCAAGCACAGGTAGTGTCCGGGTTTAACTTTATAGGTGTGCTTAAATATAGAATTCGGTGCTGGTATATAACCATACCTTAGAAAAGTTGGAAGAACTCCGTAATCAATATCTTTAGGAAAGTGCGGATGAGCCATCAAAGCTTTGAGTTCGGAACCAAACAATAGCCGCCCATCTTTAAAATAATAGTATAAGGGTTTTACGCCTATCCTGTCTCTTACCAGATATAGGGATTCATTCCTCTTATCCCAAAAGGCGATCGCAAACATGCCTATAAATTCTTTTACGCAATCTATGCCCCAGTGAAGATAAGCATTAAGCACCACCTCTGTATCAGAATTACTCTTAAATTTGTATCCCTTGGATCTCAGATTATCTCTTATCTCTTTGAAGTTGTAAATCTCCCCATTATAAACCATCCATACCGTACCTTGATCATTGGACATAGGCTGATGTCCTAGAGAAGAAAGGTCCAAAACAGAGAGCCTTCTATGCCCTAGCCCTATTCTGCATATATCATCAAAATAGACTCCGGCATCATCAGGTCCCCGATGAGTCAATGAATCTCTCATAGATATAAGGGCCTGAATATTATTATCACACTCACAATTGCAATAACCTACTATTCCGCACAAACTCTATCTCCTTTATAAATTATTTTCTTTGGACATTCAGCTTGTATAATTTGTATCTCCCAATCGTTGTTTCTATTAGGTAATTCTCATTTATAAATTGCCCAAAGTAATTAAACCGAAGTCTTTGCTTAGGGTCCTCTCCGATGTAATAAATGACATAAGTAGGCTTGTCTTTTTGCAATGAAGGTAGAAATGTCTCTTCAAAATCAGTAATTCGCCTTATGGTTTCTATGTGATTATCGTTCCACCAGAAAACTTTAATTGGGGATTTTCTCTCGGAAAGGAAATAAATAACGGGTTGACCACCAAGTACTAATATTTTCTCGTTATTTTTTGTCCGATTTTGAAGATAATTTGCAATCTCGTAAGATTCGTTATGGTCTGACCTATATTGGTCAGATCTACGAAGATCAACTCTATCTTTGTACGCCATCACCTTTTGTAGTGGCGACTGAACTATACAAATAATTAAAACTAGTATCATGAACGTTTTAATATATTTTCTTTCTAGCTGTAAACTCAAAATTGCATAAGCAATAATAAGAGAATAGGGTAGCGCTATCTGCAGATAGTAATGGGGATACATTCGCTTGCCACAAATTACCCCGACCACCGATAAAACAGATAATATCAGGATGAGAAACAAAGTGCTTCTCTCTTCATTAGAGTGTTTCTTCCTAATCAGCTCGATTAGAAGGTAAATCAAACCCGCTGCTGCCAGGAGTGTTATAATCTCATAATTAATAAGTATTGTTTGGTAAACAAATTTATAGGTATTTAATAATCCTTCTGAGAAAGGAAGCATCCCAACGTACTTACTATTTGCTGTAAAAACCGCGTAATAAAAATCGGCAAGCGCACCGTTATACCAGAAATAGACATTTAGTATTATTAAGGGAGTTATAACGCCCAAAAAGTAGTAGGCCAACTTCCTAATCAGAGATTTAAAAGCGTAAAATTCCTCTGCTATGAATGAATAAAAAAACATTATGGGAATGACCATGACTGAAAAAATTGCGGTCCCTTTTATAAAAAAGGCTATGGAAGAAAAAAAACCGGAGAGAAACAACAATATTAAACTTCTTTTCTTTTCATGATCAATGTACATAATCAGACTCAAAATAACTGGCAACATCATAAAGAGCTCACCATTTGATGCGAATCCCTGGAAGTTCGGAATAACAAAAAACAAGCCGAATACTAATGGTGCAACTAAACTCGCAAAGCCAGAAATTAATCTTCGGGAGAATAAATAGAGAAAATACATGGATAGTAGTAGATAAAGCGTGGTAAATATACGCAGAGCAGGGATACTATTATCAAATACACTGACTACAGGAACAAAAACTAAAAATAATAACGGTCCTTTATTGTCCCAAGTAGTTTTATAGGGCACCCCACCGTCAGCTATATCCTGAGCAATAGTCCAATACATACTTTCATCCCAGTCCAACACTGAAACGTTTAAGATAGGCAATCTTATAAGGAAAATTATTAATAGGAAAAACAAGAGCCAAAACACATCTCTATCAGAATAATGCCTTAACATCTTTATCAATTTCATTGTCATTAGATTGTTTTTAAAATAGAAGTCATTCGTATCGCAGCGCCTCTATTGGGTTTAGCTTAGATGCTTTCCATGCGGGGTATATTCCAAAGAAAATTCCTATCAAAGCGGCGAATCCGAAGGCAACCAAAATAGCCCCGAGTGAGATAATACTAGGCCAACCTGTAAATGAAGAGGCAAGCTTTGATACTATGATTCCAAACACTATTCCAATTACTCCTCCAGCTAGTGAGAGGAAAATGGCTTCTACCAGAAACTGAATTCTAATGTCTTTTTGCTTTGCACCCACCGCCATCCTTATCCCAATTTCTCTAGTTCTCTCACTAACAGATACGAGCATGATATTCATGATTCCTATCCCACCTACAATAAGTGAGATCGAAGCTATACTGCCGAGCAGTATTCCCATGATATTTGAGATAGTCAGAATCTTTTTAACTATTCCGAATTGAGACTTAATATAGAAAGTGTCTTCTTTCCCTTCCGCAAAATTATGTCTCTGTCTTATAAGTTGATGAATTTGAGTTTCTGCAATCTGAAGTTGCTCAGGGTTGTTAACGGAGACGAAAATTTTGTCCACACGATTAGCTCCGATTACTCTTTTTTGATAGGTCGAATATGGAATGATAACAAGGTCGTCTTGATCTCTACCGCTAGTAGTTTGTCCCAAAGAACTCATAACCCCAATAACTTTGAAACTACTCTTGCCTATTCTTATGGATTTACCTAATGGGTTTTGATTCTTAAAGAGATTATTGACGACAGTTTGTCCTAATACACATACGTTCTCTATATTCGAAATATCCTTCTTATTAAAGAATACGCCTTTATCCGGGTACCAATCATTTATATAAACGAAATTAGGTGATGTCCCAACCAACGCGGTAAACCAGCTTGTATTATCCCAAACTACTTGACTAGGTAGATCCAAAATCGGGATAGCATAGTCCACGACATTGAGCCTCCCAATGGACTCCACATCTTTATTAGTGAGCCTGATAACATCTGTTGGTGTCCCAACTCCCCATTTCCCGGGAAAAACGTAAAGAGATTTACCACCAAGACTAGTCAATTGTTCTTTAATCATAAAATCTGCTCCCTGTGTAAGGGCTACAAGGGATATCACAGCTGCTATTCCAATAATAATACCAAGGGTCGTCAATGCAGAACGAACTTTATTTATCCTTAAAGCCGCAAATGAAACCCGAATAACGGTAAGAAGATTTATCCTCATAATTTTCATAATAATTTTTACACTGAAAGCAGAATTAGAAACGCCCTGGTTGTGGCAGGTATTGGTTGCTATCAGTCGTTTCTTTAGAAGAAGACCCCACTACTACCTCCTGACCTTCTTTTAATTGTCCATCAAGTATCTCTGTATAGAAATCGTCGCTTTTTCCTGTTTTAACCTGGACGGAAGTAAGCTCTTCGGTATTAAGAAGCATCCAAACATGGGAATCATAGTAATTCTCCTTTGGGTCAATTTTGATTTTTGCTGTCGGTGGGGGAATATAACGTAGCGCGGCACTTGGAACACGAAGTACATCCTTTTTATCAGCTACTACAATATTTACCTCAGCCGTCATTCCGGGTTTTAGCTTTAAATCTTTATTCTCAACTTCTATAACGACGTTATATGTAACTACGTTATTTGTAATTATAGGATCGTTTCTGATTTGAGAAACTATTCCCTCGAATATTTCATTGGGATAGGCATCGACAGTGAAGAACACCTTTTGATCTTTATTGACTTTTCCTATATGTGTCTCGCTAACATTGGTATCAATTTTCATTTGCGACATGTTCTCAGCCACTATAAAAAGAGGCTTATCATTTGGTGTCACAACTTGTCCACGTTCAATGCTTCTTGAGAGCACTACACCGTCAATGGGCGATCTGATTACCGCATTTTCAAGATTAAATTTAAACTTTTTCAATGCCACTTTTGACTGATCATAAGCAGCACGAGAAGAAGAATATCTGCTCTTTGAATTGTCGAATTCTTCTTTAGATATGAATTTTTTTTCATATAGATATTTATCGTTTTCAAATATCTTCTTCGCTTGTTCATAGCCTGATCGTGCTTTTCTATTTTCAGCTTCAGCACTTTCGACCTCTGTTTCAAGAACATTTTTGTACAGTTCAGCGAGTGGATCTCCCAACTTGACTTGAGAATTGAAATCAACATTTAGTTTCTTTACTGTTCCAGGTACCAAAGTTTGTACATCTATAGTCTTAAGAGGGTTTAAGTTTCCGGTTGTGGAAATTTGGGACGTTATATCATTTCTATCGACTTTAGAAGTTGTATATACAATTCCAGTATTTCTAGAACTTGTATACTTTAGAAACAGAAGAATACTCAATACAATGATTACAATTATCGCTATATGGAATTTATTAATCCGCTGGAGCATGGATTCCCCCGGTGGCTCTTTCTAGTTTCGCTACATTGATATAGTAGGTATATAAAGCTTGCATATATTTTGTTTTCGATTCCTCATAAATAGACTCAGCTTCAGCTAGCTCAAGCTCAGATGCTCTATCTTGTTTATATCTTTCTTGTGCTAGAAGAAGTGTCTTTTCCGAAGAATCTTTTGTCTTGCTCGTCACGATAATATTCTCTTCCGCGTATTCTAAATCGAGAAAATATTGTTTTACCTCAGAGATGATATCGGATTTAGCAATTTCCTTTTCAGCTTTTGTCTTTCTTAAATTGGCTTTTGCTTCCTGGACTTTTCCAAATCTTGAAAATCCCTCAAATATTGGAAACTTAACACCAACACCTGCAATAAACCCTGGAGTCTCAGCCCCTTTGCCCTCAAACCTGTAAGCGGTTCTTCCAAAAATGACTGGGTAAAATTCTTTCTTTGACACTTCAATATTCGCTTTGTTAGATTCCTCTATAGCTAAAAGTGCTTTTAATTCAGGCCGTGTATTAAGAGCCTGATCTACAGATTCTTCAACGTCGAAAAATATCTTGCGGTATTGTATAACACCATCTAATTCAAGCTCAACGTCATCTTCTATTCCAACTATCTGTTTTAGGTTTAATTTGGATATCTCAAGGTTGTGATTCGCTTTGATCAGATCGAGTTTTATTTTAGCTAGTTCTGTCTCTGATCTTGCAACCTCAAGCTCTGTAGCTCTCCCCGAATGGAAAAACATTTCGGTTTTTTCAAGACGCTTCTCTGCTTCTACGACTCTTTTATCAAGAGAAACAACAATATGACTATCAGAAAGAGCCGTGTAGTAATAAATAATTGTATTTAGAATTATGTTATCTCTGGTCTGATCTTTTCTATACTTTGAGGATTCAAGTATAGCTTTACTCGACTTTACTCTATTAGAAGTTCTGCCAAAATCCCAGATTAGCTGGTCCAGGTAAAACCCCGATTCTCTACCAATGAAGGGGACTATTATTCTTGAGCTGATTTGAGGATAGTATGCAGATTTCGCTTGTTTTACGACCGCCTCCGATATATCAATATCCGCATCAGATGCTACAATATTAGGATTGTTCTTTAGAGCTAATTTGATTGCATCATCTAGTGAAAGTGTTGCTATTTCTTGGGCTAGAAGGGAATTTAGACTTAGAAAGAAGATAAATATGAGCAAAATGTTTAAACCAATATTTTTCATGTATAAACCTTTTATCAAAGAATGAGTTAAGTTAGATTTTTGGCAATAAGAAATAAATGTGGATATTGTCCATAGAGATTTTAAAAATTGAACTGAAATGAAAAACCTCCCAGGCCCTGCCAGTAAATATCGCCATTTGGAATCAAAAGCTTTGCCGGATTTACTACATAACTTAGCGCTCTAAGGAATTGGCTGTCTCTACGTGCAAGCCAATCAGAAGAAAGCTCTACCAAAATTCCTATCGGAATACCCAGACCTGGTGTAATAATTAAATCATTAAAGGAGGGAGGCTGTTGCCACGATTCTATAGTATATTCAAAAAGCAAGCTATGCATGGCTGTACCCAATCCAGCGGATGCCCGATCGAAGCCGATTGCTCTATAGTAAAGATAAGTTGCCATACCTGACATAGGGTGTTGAAAATAGTTTGTATTAAGAGGATCACCATCGTTGAATGGGAAATTAGTAAAGGGCACTCTAAGATTATTGCAGCCAGGGCTATCCAGCTTACACCCCTGCCAGCCAGAAATATTGCTTAAGTACTGAGAAAAAGGAATTGTAAATACATTCTTTACATTCCCTGGTGCAATAATTAACCTTTCTGCCCAATTCCACAAGTATGGAATTGCCGAAGCTCTTGCAAAGTCGCCAAAATCTCCACCAATTGTTTTTGTGTTAGTTCTGCGAAAGTATAAATCCGAATCATTTGATGTGAGATCTATTGCATTGCGCCTATCTACAACAATAGGGGGCATATCTCCATATAAATCTATACTTGCTGAGGAACGATCATATTGATAGGCTAGAACTTCGAGATCAGCATGGATATACACGCAACCTATAATCAAAAGAATTTTAATACTAGTCTTCATACAGCAAACTTCCTTAATCTTCTGTTAGATTCTCTATAATTTACTGCCCAGAAATTAGATTGTTTAACTATAAAGGGGGTGGATTACCTAAACCTTTCATTCATATTACAATTCAGCAAGGTTTATAGAACTTGGGCTAATTAAATAATATTCGTGGTAACATTTGTCTTATAATTTCTACGAAGACAGACTTCTATGCTCTCACTATTAACTCACATAATTATCAGTTCAGATTGAAATTGCGGGGACCCTAGATTGCAATTAAAAAGTAACAATATTATTTTGTCAATGATCATTTTAGCGAACTCTATGTTTGGCTTTTATTTCGGTTTTAACGGTTTTGCACAGGCAATATCAACTATAAATTATAAATCTCTCAAAAAAACCGGCGTCAAAATATTAATTCGAGACTATAAAAGAAAGAACGATAACACCTTTGAATTTGAGCTCTACAGAGGAGATGTAAGTATTAAGGATTACATTTGGAGTGTGATATGGGGAAAGAACTTCGGCTTTTACATGGATGGAGTGGACCCAAAAGACCAGAATGTACATTGTCCTTATCTTGGGGAAAATGAAAAGCGCCCAGGTTCTGATATAAAGGAAATTAGTAGTGGTAAACACCACGTTACGCTGGTTTTACCCCCACCCCTGATAGATGCAATTATCGAAAACAGATGTGCGGTTAGTCCCAAGCCCAGAAAGGCGCCAGATGCAAATAAAAATAAGGTCAAGAAATCTAGTAAATCTAATACAACTTTATTTCCATCTATATACGACTAAGCCCAATTTATAATAAGAATCTATTAGCAGATTAAAAAATTCGATACCCCAATTAACTCGGATAAGCTAATTGGGGTATCTTAAGAATGGGGTGCAGGGTAAAGATGGTGTAAGGATTTTCAATTACATTAGTTTCCCAACTAAAAAGAAACAAGCTCAGCGTCTTCGTCAATACTAAGACCAATACCGTCTACGTAAACTTTTTCATCTATTGCCCCGTTTTCCATTGGATTACAGTCAAGCGTTGTTAATGTGTCACTGAATGTACCAGCCGGCACTGATATAGTCTCGCCTAAAGCAACTACTTCAGCTTGATCCTCTGCTATTCCGGGAGCCGCTTCCTGCTGGAATATCTGACCGACTTGAGGATTAGCCGGCATTATGATGCCCGGCAGGTTTCCGTCTACGCCGGCGCGCCATTCACCGTCGTGTCCTACGATCATGCCGTCTTCAAAATCGTCGACATCTTCGCCAAAATAACAGACTGTTCCGTCAGGGGCTTGAGCAAAAAAGTTTCTTGATATCTCAACAACTTCGTCATCCTCTAACTCTTCCTCTTCAACCACTCTAGTTGTTACGCCCGCTACGACTTCTGTCTCATCGAGCACCGTTATTATTACTTCCAGAAATGTACCCTCGTCGTCTTCTCCTTCGAGCACTAACTCGTCACCAACTACCAATGGAAAGAACGCATTATCTATAACAAGTGAAAATGGACCTGCGGACGGGTCGCAAACTGCAATACTTAAATTAGTCTCAGGACATCCGCCCCCTCCTCCATTGTTGCTACTACTACAACCGCCAATAATTAAAAAAGATATTGCAACTGCTAAAACTGAAACGCTTACTCTCTTAAACATATTGAACCTCCTTTGCAATCATGAATTTGATTACAGAGTAGCAAATTTAGATTTCAGCAACATTTCTGCAGCATTACAATTCTGTAATGTAAAATTGTGAATAGAAAAGGGAAGAATCTTAGATCAGCTGGGCCAAATTTAGAGTCTTGAGTTAATAAGCCTGTCCCGGCCGGTAACCAGCCGGGACATAAAGCAGGTAAAGAGAGATGAGTACGGTATCAAAGCTAATTAACATATTTTGTATATGTTCTTATCTGGATTTATTGCCGGATATATGAATTTTTAGCAGGTCCTTTTCACTTATTTTAGATTTATCATTATTCTTAAAGGCAAATATCAATATTATTGAGACTGCAATTATTAAGAGTAGGGCTAGTTTTTTCATAATGGTAAAAGTTTAGCTAGTCAAAATTACCTAAGTATTTCTGTAATATTACATATTTGTAAGGTACTAATCGGAGGTTTAATAAAAAAACGGGACTTCACAAGTTGGGTTGGAGTAAATAGTGAGAGCTCTTATGAAGTCCCTTGGGCAACAATATAAAGCGGAGTTTAATTTGAAGTCATGAAATTGCTTTCAGAGATTGTCTGATTACCGCTTGCTTCAATAGCCAGCACTTCAAATTTATATGCTGTATTAGGCACTATGAATTCAGTTGGGACAGATACTGTTGTAGCATCAGCAGGAAGCTTTATATCGAACCTCTGTTGTATTTCTGAATCTTCATTATCGACTATCACTTGATATCCGATTATTTGAATATTAGTTTCTTCCCCGCACTCGCCTGTTTCATTGTTAAGCTTATTAGTAACAGGGTCCCAGGCAATAACCAATGGGATCTCTGGATCAATAATCTGTTCTTCTTCTGGAAAAGTTAACTCAGGACCACATGGTAGATCATGTGTAAGGATGGCTGAGCCTTCCATATTAGCTGCTTCGATTGTAATACCATTAAAATTGTATTCACCTTCAGGTATGAAGGCCAGTATTTCAGGTAAGGAGACTTCTTCAAAATTCGGTTCATTGCTTTCCATGAATAACTCAGTACTTCCAAGTCCCCTTAATATGTTGCGGTTACTAACGGCATATACTTGTCGTCCGTCAGGCCCTGTCACCCTTACTCTTTGCCAGGGCTCCCCGTCAAAAAAGATCTGAAGTCCTGCGTCTCCATCTGAGGAGTTTGTTTCGATACGGATTTCAGCAGCTGAGAACTCAACAGGTACTCCATTCTCTTGTCCGTATGCTAAGTCATATGCCATATGCATGAACCCGAAAATTAATAGCGCGACAAGAAAGGAACTCCAAATATTCAGATCTCTTATACTACGCGATAATCTCGAATCACTGTTATCTATCAGCTTGTTTCTTCTCATGAAAAACCTCCTACATTTATATTTTGTAAAACATAATAAATGAAGAAAATTACAGGGATGTTTCCTAAGAGTTACAATTAGGAAAGGGTTAATTGGCAAATCTCATGGGGAATCGAAAATATTTTTATTTATATCTTAAGATGGCAAATGTACAGAAAAGATGGAACCTGCCCCTGGAGTGCTTAGTACTTCAACGTATCCCTTATGAGCACCGACAATTGCTTTTACTAGACTTAGTCCAAGACCTAATCCCCTTTGGGTGCGGCTCTTGTCGCCTCTGTAAAGACGATCCCAAATATTATCTAGTTCAGATTCTGAAATACCAACCCCAGTGTCTTTTACAGTAATTTGAACTTCTTGTTCGTTTTGGCTTGCTTCTATATCAACTCTACCGCCAGATGGAGTGTATTTTATGGCATTATCAAGAAGGTTAGCTAGTACCTGACGTATCCGGCTGCTGTCTGCTGTAACGTAAAGCTCCTTAGGAAAACCAGTTTCAACCGTAATATCTTTTTCCTCTGCTACGTAAGTATATAGATCAACAACATCATCAATCATAGGCGCCACATTTATCTTTTCAGGGTTGAGTTTCATTGTCCCCGTTTCTGCTTCTGACACATCCATAAGAGTATTTAGCATAATTTGTATACGTTCAGACTCCTCTATACAATCAACTAATGCTTCGTGAAGGTCCTCGCTGCGCTCTGATTGAAGAGCTACTTCAGCAGAACCTCTTAGTCTAGTAATTGGAGTCCTCAGATCATGCGCTATGTTATCTAATACATTCCGCATACCTTTTATTAGAGTCTCGATCCTGTCTAGCATTGTATTAAACAGAGAAATAAGCTCATCATGAAGTTTATCGATACGCTGTTCAGGTACTCTTACATCAACCTTTGCATTTGATACTATTGAATCGAGAGCATTTATGAGCTGTCTTATAGGACTAAGGGCACGGTCGGCTATAAACAGTCCGCCTAAATATCCTAGAAGTACTATAGGTATTATCGCGAACAAATATACTCTTCTAATTTTACTAAGCAGGCCTTCCCGTTTTTCCATAGTCTGACCTATCTGAAGTGCGGAACCGTCAGCAAGTTGAAGTGTCCTAATTTCATATTCTTCTTCATCAATTGCATCTATCGCATTAGTCCACCCGTCTTGCGTGGTTAGAATATTCTGTTTTACATATCCTGGATCTATGTTTCTCCAATCCTCAGGGATTCTTAATATGGGTGATTCGTTCTCGCTTGTAACAAGCCTTACAAAAAATGGATCGTTTTCGTCCTCAAATACATCAAGTCTAAGCGCCTCGACCCCATCTTCCTCATAAATTTCTTTAAGCTCATGTATGTCTTCTTCTACTTCTGAGCGGCTTTGCTCATATATATAGGTAGAGATTACGCTATATGCGTATATATTTATTGCGAGTGAGCTCAGAACAAAGAAAAGCGTGTACCAAGTAATTAATCTGAAGCTGTTTGATTTAAATAAGAGCTTAGGATTCTTTAAAAACATAGCCTACCCCTCTTATGGTATGAATCATCTTATTCTCAAAATTCTTGTCTATCTTATTTCTCAGCCTGCAGATCAAGACGTCTACTACATTTGTCTGAGGATCAAAGTTGTAATCGTAAACATGTTCCATAATCAGAGTTTTGGAGAGTACTCTACCCTTACTCCGCATTAAGTATTCAAGCAGTGCGAACTCGCGCGGCTGAAGATTAATTGTTTTATCGTTTCTAATTACCTCACGGTTAAGTATATCCATCGATAGAGCGCCCACGTTTAATTTAGTTGCATCAGGCGCTCCGCTTGATCTTCTTATAAGAGCATAAATACGAGCTATCAGCTCTGAAAAAGAAAATGGTTTAGTCAGGTAGTCATCACCTCCTGCCTCAAGACCCTTAACCCTGTCGTCAACACTTCTCTTTGCGCTGAGAATGATAACTGGGATATTTATTTTATTTTTTCTTAGTTCTTCTATCAAACTTAGACCGTCCAATAGAGGAAGCATTATATCGACCACAGCCACATCGTAAGGTTCACGTAATGCAAGATCAAGACCTTCTTCTCCATCGAATGCCTGATCTACAGCGAATCCTGCCTGTTTTAATCCGTTCTTTATAAAAGAAGCAATCTTTTTGTCGTCTTCTATGACCAAGACTCTCATAACTACCCCCTAATTTAAATAATATGCCTTATTATTCCGTATAATTTTTTCTAAAACTCATATGCCAAAATCAATTTGGTTAAAAAACCATTTACCGCATCAGAAGGGAAGGCATTTCCAGGAATGAAGTAACCAAACGATAGAGCTATGGCTAATTTTTCTTCTTTCTGTTCATATCCAAGTATCAGATCGATTTCGTTTCCAAGGCTCTTATTTATACCATTAGGCTCAGTATCTAAATTTGAATTACGCAGCTCATCGGATGCTTTCGTTTGAAAATAATAATGATAGACGAGATCAATGGAAGTTTCTTCAGTTGGATTGATACCCGTACCGGTAGTAATAATAGACATGTTGCTAAGCTCCGGTTCAAACAATTCACCGTAATATAAAAAGTCTACAACTCCGTTAAAATCCCCTTCGTTTCCCTCAAGACCGGTCTGTCTGAATTCCCGTGAGCCAAAGGCATAACCCAATGTTATAGAAGGCTCAAGTGTAATATCAAATGCATATGTAGAACCCAAATCGAAACCAATCCCGCCAATATGATTATTCCCGTCTTTTCCTGTCACGTATGCAAGCTCAAGCCAGTAATCAAGATTGCTTCTCACCTCTCCATCTGAATGAATACCAAAGAATATTGGACTGTCATTTTCGCCAGTAGTATCATCACGCGCCAGGAAATATGCAGCCACATTTGTATCTTCATTGAAGAAATACGTTAGATACGCTGCATAATTGTTGGTCTTGTCTCCGGCATCTTTTCTTAACAGATCTCTGTTCACTATACCTCCCCTACTCACTGACAGCTGAGCCACTATTCCCCAGTGAAGGATAAAAGCTCTTGCGCCGTCAAGCTCTGCATCATACAACCATTGCCGTTCATCATCGAACTGCTGACGTCCTATCTGAAATGAAAACCGGTCGTCAAATAAATCTTTGAAAAAAAGAAACGCTTCCTCAATCTCAAATATTGATCTGTCTTTTTTAGAGCGTCCATCCTCAATCTCAAACTCTCCCCCGATTTTGAAGCTAACAAATGCTTGAAGGAAACTAAATGGATCGAATGAGAATGCGAGGACTATCGCAGGTTCAATTGTAGACAGGTCTTCATCCTTCGAACCATCTAAATCTATGTTTCTATCAAGCTTATATTCAAACTCTATCTGTGAGCCAAAAGTGAGGTAAGGGAGAATTTGATATTTAGTTTCTGGCGGCTCGTTAGGATCAAAACCTTCGGATCTGGCTTTTCTAGCCTGTCCACTCGATTCCGAAGCGTATATGAATAAGGAAAGTAAAATTATAAGTGCAGGAAATAATTTCCTATTTGCATTGAACATGGTCTATATTTGTCAGATCAAATTTGCTGTAATTACCCTCTATCTCAATATAATTCTACTACATTCCGAAAGCGTAATCTATCTATTAATCAAGTATTAGTTGAACATTACTATATTGTAATAAACCGGTAATGCTCTGGCAATGTTTTACCTTATACGGTCATTTATAGAAATTATATTGCTGTTTTTAGGATTCCTAATACTTTAGACATGAGGTTCAAGTCCTATCAGGGAACGCATTAAACGCCATAATCCTAGGAGAAACCTCTAATTAATTATACAAGGTGAAAAATAACACTTGACTTATTAAGAGTGGTGCTTTATATTATTTATGAAACTTAAGTAACGCACTTAAAATCATCCTCCATCCTCCTTTAAGAAAGAGGAAGCAAATCAGAAAAGACTTGCTTCCTCTTCTCTTTATTTAAGACACTTTTACCGCAGTTTTGATCAGTTATAATTATCCGAACTATTATGAACCAGGTACACATTATTCTCTTTTATAAATTTACAGAGATAGATAATCCAGAAGAATTTATAGAAGAACATCTCAAATTCTGCACTAATGAGGGATTGCTCGGGAAAATACTTGTAGCAAAAGAGGGTATAAACGGCTCACTCTCAGGATCTGAAGTTCAAATTAAAAAATACAAGGAATATCTAGCCAGCCTGAGCCAATTCTCAGATATTAATTTCAAAGAAGAAATTGGAACATTTAATCCCTTTAAGAAAATGATAGTCCATCAAAAAAATGAAATTATCAGAATGGATCAAAATCTTGATTTAAACAAAAGAGGCAAATATATATCCCCTCAAGAATTAATGGAACTATACGATGGCGACGAAGAGTTTATTGTGCTTGATACCAGAAACAACTATGAATCAGAGGTCGGAAAATTTAAAAACGCTATTACGCCAGATATAGAAACTTTCCGAGAATTTCCCGAAGCGCTCAAATCTCTAGAGGACAAGAAGGACAAAAAGATAATAACCTACTGCACAGGTGGAATAAGGTGTGAAAAAGCCACTTCTTATATGATTAATGAAGGCTTCACCAATGTCTATCAATTACAAGACGGTATAATCAACTTCTGTCAACAGTACCCCGATACTTTCTGGGAGGGTAAGTGCTTTGTATTCGACCAAAGACTCCTTTCCCACGTCGACCCGGATGCGGAGCCTATTACGAATTGTATTCATTGTAAAGAAAGTTGCGACCGTTATCAGAACTGCAAAAATCCTACTTGCGACGACTTCATCGTACTATGTGAGAATTGCGCTAAAAAGTTCAACGGCTGCTGTTCCGATAAATGCGTAAGTGAATATAAATCCTATACAATAAAAAAATCTAGAGAAAGACAAGGATACAAGAGTAAAGAAAAAGTACATGGAGGCTAAGATGAAAACTTTATTGATAATTGCAATTCTAGGAATATCAACCAATTTTACATTCGCAGAGTGCACTGAATACATGCAAGCATTTAACAAACATCAGCTAGTAATAAAGGGAATGATGGATCTAAATTTTCAGGGCAAAATGAATGCGGAGGTAGGAGACACGATTGGTAAACGCCTACAAGAAGCGCAAAAACCACTTGATGCAGGAGAATACAACAAGGCTTGTGAAATGTATGATTCTATATTAGCGGATTATGATTTTGATACTTCATTCGGACCTGCAGAGACCCCAAAAGATGATAGCCAATCAGAAAACACTGAGAGCGCTGAAACTAGTGCGGAAGCAGCGACCACATCTTCTTCAAGCGCAGCTTCGTCTTCTGCTGATGACGCCGATTCTCAACCAGCCGGCAAATAAACAAACTACTTTTAGTATTTCGATTTTATAGAGAGTTACAGCTAATAGGATTGATAGAATTCTTTACGAATCTTTTTCAGGAATGGTCACGACCAATTAATCCTGGTCATTATCTTGTTCTTTCAGCGCACGCATAATGAGAGCTATTACGAATCCAGAAAGACCAAGTGCATAAATTACAGGTCCTAGAATTTCCATTATTAGAAATTGTTCTCCCCAAAAAGTTTATAAACATATTATGCTTCACCGGAGACCATATGTCTATAGTCTCCGGCTTAGCTTAAACTTTGTTTAGTCTAATTACTTTTTCTTTTTAGTGGCTTTTTTAGCTGTTGAGTTCTTCTGGATGAATTTCCTAAGTTCTTTCTGATTAGACTTAAGAAGTTCTGCAATGCGAGGTGGGTTTACCTCTGCAACGATTATGTCTCCTACTTCCATATGGACATCTCCGAAGATTCCATGCTTCTGCATTCCTTTGGTCTGGAGTTGATTATCATCAGTTGGGTTAACGTAGTGTATAGCTGTTCCCTTATATCTGTGAATTAAGAAAAGTGACATCAGAGCGTTTAATCTTTTCTGACGATAATCAGGATCGAATGTGTTTTGGTCTCTTACAAAAATTAAGGTTTTACCCATACGATCTAGTATTGTTGAGAAAATCACATCAGCAATTTTATTGTTATCTCCGTCAAATACTGCGAGCTCGAGAAGTTCTGAACCTGCGGTATGCGGTCTCAGCTGAACACGGAAATTATCTTCAAAGTTATAGTGATCTTTCCAGATCTCAAGCCAATCCTCTAGTAATCTTGGCGGAACCTCAGTTTCAACTAAGTGCTGTACCTGAGTTGATCCTTTACCCATAGCCTTTGTAGTAGCCGTGCGGCCTGAAGATGCAGATAATGCGCTGTCCATTCTAGGCCCACCAACAAGTGATTGCGGTGTTTTATAAGGAGAATCAACAAGCCTGAATTTCCTCTGCAATCTGGCAAGCGCCAACATACCGTCCTGTTTTAGAGCGGTTGAGAATTCTTCTGCTGCCAATCCGTCTATCTGATGTCCGCCATAAGTAATAAAGTCAAAGACAAATCCGAGTTTCCCGATCTCTTTAGGGAATATCCTCATTTCATCCTCGGTCATACCTGTTGTATCCCAGTTAAATGAAGGAGAAAGGTTATATGCAAGCATCTTGTCAGGGTAAACTTCATGAATTGCTTCTGCGAATTCGCGTGCTTCCTCTAAGTTTGCCGTTTTGGTTTCCATCCAAATTAAGTCTGCATATGGAGCAACACCAAGAGATTTTGCAATAGCATATTCAATACCGCCTTTAACCTGGTAGTAGCCCTCTGGAGTTCTTGAGAGCTCACAATCCCATGACGCCTCGATTCCCATTGAACGGGCTTTTTCTCTGGCATGGTGGAAAGAAACCTGTTTGGCAAAGTCATACCATTCTTCAGTGGTCATATCCAGATCTCTGCCCTCTTCAATTTGAAACTCCATTTTTTCTGTAACTGCCTGAGCAAAAGTCATAAGACCGGATTCAGTTTCCCAGGTCTCTACAAATTTTGACGCTGCGTTGTCTAGTGGTTTGGTAATACTTCTTTCCTTACCGTCTTTAAGCGCCTGAATGCTTTCATCAATAATAGATGTTAGGCCAACCTCATCAAACCACGCATATGCCTGGTCATATTCGTCTTGTGATATTTGATAAAGCAAATGACCGTTAACATCAGTAATGCCTTTATCATAAAATCTTTTTAGTATAGATAGGTAGCAGATTTTATAGCCCGGAACATCTGTGTTTGTTGCCCCAAGTATAAACGGATGGTCTCGCTCATCTCCTCTTCCATCTAAGAGATTTGCAGCCTCAGCATCTGTTCTGGCAACTATAATTCCAGGAACTTTCATAATGTCTAACTGGAACCTTGCAGCGGTTAATCTTTTAATTTGTTCATCTATCGGAACGAGCACCTTACCGCCCTGGTGTCCGCATTTCTTTGTACCCGGCTTTTGATCCTCAATGTGATATCCGGTAACACCAACTTCAACGAATCTACGTATTAAGTTTCTTACGTGGGCATCACCGCCGTGTCCAGTGTCGGCATCAGCTATGATAAACGGCCTATAGTCATATCTTGGAGTAGCTTTTCTTTCTTTATCAGACATTCTTGATCTGAAGAACTTCTGGTTTCTATCAGCCGTCAAAAGCGCTCTGACTAATGTAGACGCTTCATCAGGTACCTGGCTAAGGGGGTAGCTTGCAAGATCCGGTCCTGGATCTTCATCCTTAGAACCTTTAGCCGAAGTTGCCCATCCACCTAGATAAATACCTTCAATACCAATACGTTTCATAGCAACAATCTGACTAGGTGAATATGGGCCGAAACTTGTAATTTGTTCACCTTTTGCAAAAAGTCCTCTTAACCTATCGTAGAATTGTGCGGAATATACTCTTGCAACTGTATAATCAGTATCAAGAGTTCCTCGTTGTTGTACTACCTGACGTGCAGAGTAAAGACGCGTAATCCCTTTAAAACGAGGGCTTGCAAAATACTGCTTTGTTTCATGGACCTCTCTCTCAAAATCGTCCATCTCATCTTCTAATGATGTATCGATACCATCTTCAGGAACAAAATCTAGATTTTCTGTAATCCTTGTACCATCTTTTCTAAATGTATCCATATAGGTTGTTATCCTCTCTTTTGCTATGGCTAGATCGTGATTATTTAAGTTGATGTTAAGCAGATCTATGTACCACGGAGTTTTTACTTCATCCAACACATACGCTTTTACGATTTCTTTTGCAATAGGCAGCGTTGTTGGCTTTGAATCATCATGCACGTCTTTGTCTTTTGCGTTTAGTAATTTTTCATATTCTTCTTCAACGAGTTTTTCGAAAAGCTCAACTGTAAAAGTATCTCCAGCTTTTACTTTTGTTTCTTTATCCCCTTCATTAAGTTTTCCACCCTTGTGAAGCCATTCCCATAAGATGCTTAAACGAATCTCACCTGTAGCCGCATCTTCCATGAGATATAAGATATCGTCGTTACCAAAGAAATCAGCCGGCTTAAGAGCTGCAGCTTGGAATCCCTGACCGAAGGCGTTTCCATACTGAAGAGCAACACTGATTAAGTTGCGAGCTCCTCTAATTGTTCTGGGCGCATCTTCAAGAAGAGTGAGTCCTTCCGCATCCTCGTCGGTATAAGTTAATGGAGAGAACTTCCTGCCAAGCTGATTAGCCTCCCCGACTTTTTCCCAAACAGGTCTAATGATATGCACCATCTTCCAGTGGGCTACCCACTTTCCACTGGCGCCTTCTTTCTGCTCTCTTACTGCTCCAGCAAGAGCTTTTTCCATACTGCTTTCAACACCTTCTTTAGAACCTACAGGAATATTAGGTTCCATACCGCCTTGCCATAGTGCAAAGTTGCCATTAACATCCGGTGTGTTTACAGCTCTTCTTACACGGTCTTCATAATTTCTCATATAACCGTAGGTCATAGTAATAGGTTCAATGTTTGGATTAATGAAATACTTATCCCAAGCCATAGCATCAGACACACTATTTATGTAATCCCATCTACCAGTATTAAATCCAACAAAGTGTCTACCTAGCGCTGCGCGGATTTCCATCAATTGGAATGTTTCCTCAAGTTGCTCTACAAGAACATATACCTTAATAGAGCCGCTTGGGATATTTAAGTGATCCTCTAAAGCGCTAAGCAATTCGTTCCAAAAAGCCGCTTCTTCAGCAGTCTGGATTTTGGGGAGATATAGTACGATCGAAGCTCCTCTTTTCTCTAACTCTTTGTAGTTATTCACAACATAGAGAACAATATCTACAATAGAAGCTGAAAGTGCCAGACCGTTTTCATCACGTACATGTCTGTCATCGAGATGAAGACCCCTTGCTCGGAATATGATAGTTGTAAAATCAAGTTGTTTTTTCCAGTCCTTTATTATTTCCTTTCCAAAAAAACCTTTAGCCCACTTGTTTATTTCACCGGCCACTTTTTCAGCTACTTTTAAAAATTTAGGGTCTTTGTTAATCGCTAACTTTAAGTTTCTTTGGTTGTCGAGCGACATTGAAATTATCTGCCCTAGAGCATCTTCACCATCGAACATCCAGCCGTCAGCACCTGAGAGGAGAGCATAAGCAACATTTCGAATACTGCTTTCTAAAGGAGAGTTTGGTTTTGCTGCAGGTCCTGTGCCTTGTATCCATTGTCTCTGTAAATCGTGGGGAATTTTAGATCCAACAAACTTGCCGTCTCTGGCATCCTGCACCTTAATATTAGTGCGTGGTATAAAATCATGTGGATCAAGGAATCTAATCCTTTCTTTATTACGAAACCTCTGAGCTCTAGTTGCATATCTTTTTTCCATAAGCATCTTTTGATCCTTATTGAAAACAGATAAAGCTTTCAAAGCATCAATCACTTCGTCTGTGTATATATCAGGGTATTCGTTATCCAGACTGTCTCTGATCTGTAACCCTTTGTTTGCTGAAATCACACTAAGTGATTCTTTTGAGAAATTTCTTACGGTACTCATAATCACCTATCTCCTTGTTTTGCAGTTTTGCACAGAACCTAAAAAATAGGTTTATCATTATAATATAAGAACCAGTTAAATCAAATTTGTGAGTAAATAGGTTTGAAGGACAATTTATATTTCAATGTTTACAGCTACTTAGAAAGTTTGGAGAGCACATATTATATTGTGCACTGCACAACAAAACCAATTGAAAAACAATAAGTTTAAAGCTAGCAACTCTTAATATTTTTATAATGTGAGTCGATAGAAATCTTGCACGTAATAAACATAAATATGATTTATATTTAGGGTTCAAATTTCCGATCTTATTATATACAATAGAAAGGGCGGGAAACAAAAACATAAACGAGCCTAATAACATTTAAAATTATATGAATCAACTAAAGCTAAAACAGTTAACCGTTACTCTACCTATATTGGCATTATTTTTTATATGTGCATTTAGAAGTTTTGGTCAAGACGTTATTATAGGACAGAACTTATCCATTGAAGAAGTTTCACAGCTTCCGCTCGAAGAAGCGCTGGTTATAGCTGTTACAGAAAACCCAAAAATAAAGAATGCTTTTTTGGAAATACAAAAATCTGATAATGCAATTTGGGCAATAAAGACCAAACTTTTCCCTGAACTTGATTTTAGTTTGTATGAAGCATATCACTTAACAGATGAATCCTTTGAATTTAAACAAGGTGCATTTGGTGATTTCCCTATTATTGGCCCTATACCTTCAGAGACTACGAGTATTGCTACAACGCCCGATTTTACTACATTTATAACCGCTTCTGCAGCTCAGCCTATCTCTCAATTATACGAGATATCTCTGCTCATAAAGCAAAGAGAGATACAAAAAGCACTATCCGATCAGGACTTAAGGGCACGAGTCATAGACATTGCTGATGAAGTTAAAAAAGAATACTACAGCATACTTAAGACACAAAGCTCCCTTGAGGCAATAGATGAAAAGATTCTATTTTTAACTTCACTTTTAGAACTCGTAAATAGAGATGTTCAGCAACAAAGGCTTCTTGAAAAGGATAGCCTCGAAGTACAAGCCAGATTAGCAAGAGCTGAATATAAACATTTTAAGCTTAAGAACACTCTAGCCACTCAGAAAGAACGGTTTAACAAACTCCTGGGCCGTGATATAGAGACACCATTTTCAGTTATTCCTATACCCTACGCAGCTCCATTTACAATCAATGTGCAAGATGCAGAGGCACTAGCCTTAGAGCAAAGGCCGGAGATACAGGCAGCTGAGCTCGACATAGAGTTTACCGAGAACGAAGTGCGTATTAAGAAATCTAAGTATATCCCTGAAATTGGTGTGCAGTTCCAGTACATAGCTAACTTAAATGTTGAACTCCTACCCGCAAATTCAGCGACTATAGGACTATTTGCAAAATGGGATGTTTTTGACTGGGGCAGGAAAAAGAGCGAGGTTGCTGAAAAGAAGAAATCCGTAATTCAAGCCCAGAATAGACTGGAAGAGACCGAATCTCAAATACTAATAGATGTAAACTCTAAGATTCGGAACCTTGAAGAAGCAACAGCGCTAATTGGAGTAACGGAATTAGAAGAGATTGCAGCTAAAGAAAATCTTCGAGTTGTTATGAATAAATATGAAGTTCAGGATGCTTTATTGACTCAAGTTCTTGAAGCTGAATCATCTCTAGAAGAGAAAAACAGCGACCACGAAAAAGCTATCTTAGATTACTGGACGGCCCGAGCAAACCTCGACAGGGCTATTGGAGAAAACTGATGCAACCTGCCATGAACATTCTGATAATTTCCTTAATAGTCCCATTTTTTATAAGTGGATGCAGTGGAGATGACTACAAAAAGACCATAATTCCTGTACGAGTAGAAGAAGTCAGAATTCAGGATGAGAATGCCCCTTTGAGATATTCCGCAACAGTTAACCCTTACAGTCAGGTCAATTTGGATTTTAAAGTGCAAGGTTATGTAATAGAGATACTCCAAGTGGAAGGAGCTGACGGGCGCGTGAGAGATATACAGGAAGGTGACTTTGTTACAAAGGGTTTGCCTCTAGCTCTTGTTGACCCAACTGAATATCTTGCAAAGGTTGTAGAGGCAAAGTCCCGGCTTTCCGAAGCAAGAGCTAGACTCCAAAATGACACACAGGATTACAATAGAGCAGAAATCCTATATTCACAGCAAAGCATGACAGCTCCTGAATATGATCGCGCTGTAAAAAATTACAAAGTTTCAAATGCACAAGTAATAGCTTCTGAAGCCAATCTGATTGAGGCTGAACAAAATTTGTCATACTGCACATTGACCCCTCCTTCTAACGGAGTACTTCTCAAGAGAAGCATAGAGGTTGGAACACTAGTAAGACCAGGATCAGAAGGATTTGTATTGGCTGATGTATCATCTGTAAAAGTACTATTCTCAGTACCTGACGTGGTTTTAGGAGACGTTAGCCTCGGCCAAGAAATGGAAGTAACAACAGCATCCATAAAAGACACAATTTTCTTAGGGAGAATTACTGAGATTGCGCCAGCTGCGAACACTCGCTCAAGAGTCTTCAATGTTGAAATAACAATACAAAATCCTGAGAATCTACTAAAACCAGGCATGATAGCATCCCTAAATGTATTCAAGGAAGATTCTGCAAATCCTGTCTATGCAGCGCCTTTAGGCTCTATAGTACGCTCAGTAAATAGTCAGGATGGATATGCAGTATTCACAGTGCAAGAGAGCAAGGGCAAAACCACAACCGAGAGAAGAGATGTCAAACTCGGAACCATCTACGGAAACAGGATAGCTGTAATAGAGGGCTTAACAGCAGGTGAAAGAGTCATAACCATGGGCGCTCAAATCGTACGCAGTGGGCAGGAAGTAAATATTATTAAATAATAAAACTAAATGGAGAAGTAAATGGCTGATAATGTTTGGAGGATTTATCTATCAGGAGAAATTCATACAGACTGGCGTGAGAGAATAATTGAGGGTTCTGCAAATCTCCCTGTTGAGTTTTATTCCCCTGTGACAGATCACGAGGCAAGCGATTTATGCGGAGAACAAATTTTAGGTGCTGAAGAGCTAACTTTTTGGAGAGATAGAAAGGGGGCTGGAATCAATTCTATTAGAACTAATGCTTTAATTGAAACAGCCGACATAGTTATTGTTCGATTCGGCCCAAAGTATAAGCAGTGGAACGCCGCATTCGATGCCGGTTACGCATCTGCATTGAGCAAGCCTGTTATTTCTCTTCATGATGAGGAACATGACCATGCTCTTAAAGAAGTAGATGCCTCAGCTCGCGCAACAGCAAGGACTCCAGAGCAGGTCGTTGAAATTCTTCAATACGTAATCCTGAAATAGAGCTTAATATTCAAAATAATTAGTTTCACATAAAGAGTTAAGCAAATTCGAGTTATGACAAACCTTTCAAAAGAATAATATGGCGCACAGAGACGACAACGAAATAATCACTAATACTCATAACCTGGCCCGGTTTTTCACTGAGAACCGACACATATCCTGGGTTCTGTTATTTGCAGTCCTAATATGGGGCGCTTTTAGCTGGATGAGCATGCCCAAGCTAAAAGACCCTGAAATCCCCGTACTCGTAGCTCTGGCTGTATGTCAATGGCCGGGAGCAAACGCAGAGCAGGTTGAACAGCTTGTAACTAAACCCATGGAAGAAACTGTTGCTCAAAATTCTTATCTGCACGAACCTGATGCTGGAAATGAATTTGCAATATTGTCAACAACACTTCCCGGAGTATCAATTATCCAGATCCAGCTATCTGAGGGCCTTAAAGATACAACTGAACAATTTAATGATATTAACCTAAGACTGCAGCACCTTAATAATCAACTGCCGGAAGGAGCAGGCCCTATAAGATTTAACAGTGGATTCGGCAATACAGCCGCAATGATGCTCACAGTGGCGAGCCCAAAGGAAAGCGACCTCGAGCTAGAACTAAGAGCTAACAATATTAACTCAGCAATTTTAAAAGCACGCTCTTCAATACCGCCTGAGTCAGATTTAGATAGGTTATCATTCATAGTAGCGCTACCGGGCTCAACAGATACTACAGCGCTAAACAATATTATTGAGCTTTTAACTATCAATTTACTTGAAGATGGGATTGCCACGAGTATTAGTCAATTAAACGGCCCCTCATTCATAGGTCTTGATCTAACACCTCTTGTGAATGAAGAAGCGTTATTTGAGTACGCAACTTCTTTTTCAAAAGAAAAACTTGGGCTTTCAAGCTTCCATATAGATGCCTGGGACCCTGTATTGATTAAAGACACAAAGGAGACTCAAAAGAAGTTAAAAGCAGTTGACGGCGACAAATACAGCTATAGAGATTTAGAAAATATTACAGAGTTAATGGGGGAGACCTACCAAACTTTACAGGAAGTTTCGATCATTCAACGCTCTGGCACCCTGAATCAAATAATATACCTTGACTACTCACAGGACATCTTTGCTTCATACAACATCACACCAGCAAAAATTAAAACCGCACTAAGCAACCGTAATGTTATTATTCCCGGAGGAGAAGTTGAAGTTGGACGGACAGAGGTAATTGTATACCCTTCCGGAGCCTTTAATTCCGTAGAAGAAATTGGGAATGTTGTTATTACCGAAACTCAAGACGGTACACCCGTTTACCTTAGAGACTTAGGCGAGATAGTCAGAGGTTACCAGAGCCCTCCTAGTCTGCTGAATTTTTACAAATGGCAAGATGATTCAGACAACTGGCACAGGAGCCGTGCAATTAATCTAGCCGTGCAAATGAGGGAGCATAGGCAAATTGGTGAGTTTGGAAATGAGATGGATCAAGCTCTTGCCGAGCTGTCTCCACTTATACCGGCAGACATTATTATTGCCAAAGTCTCCGATCAAAAAAGACAGACCGACGATAATCTTAGACTATTCATAAAAGCGCTAATAGAAGCTGTCATACTAGTTGTCTTCGTCGGGTGGATAGGTTTTAGGGAATGGCGCTCAGCGGCCTTATTGGCTGTTTCAATTCCTTTAACTCTGGCCATGACATTTGGCTTTGCATATTTATTAGGAATTGAAATACAGCAGGTTTCAATTGCATCATTAATTATCGCGCTCGGTCTTCTTGTGGATGACCCGGTTGTCGCGGATGATGCTATAAAAAGCAACCTTGCTCTTGGTCACCCATCGATTATATCTGCGTGGTTAGGACCTACAAAACTTGCTAGAGCGATATTATTCGCAACCGCCACTAATATTATTGCTTATTTACCTTTCCTCTTAGTATCAGGTACAACTGGCGAGTTTATTTACAGCCTGCCTATAGTGATGGCCTGTGCCCTTGTGGCTTCCAGACTTGTCTCGATGACTTTTGTACCTCTTTTGGGATATTACTTGCTGCAACCTAAGAAAAACGAGCTTACTTTGGAGGAAAAACGAAGTAAAGGTTTTACAGGTTTCTACTATCGCATAGCTAAAATGGCCATAGAGAATAGAAAGAAAGCTTTTGCAATTTCTCTTGTCTTTTTTGTTATCGGCGGGTTGGTAGCTTCAACCTTAAAATCTTCATTTTTCCCTTTGGATGTACAGTATTTGTCTTATGTCGATGTTTGGATGCCCAATGAAGCTACACTTTCTTCTACAAATGATACAGTTATCAAAACTGAACAGGTCATCAGAGAGGCAGCGGAAAAATATGCAAAAGAAAACAAGACTGATAACCCACTTGAATCTATAGCTGCATTTATTGGAGGAGGAAGTCCCAGGTTTTGGAGCACTGTAACTCCCCAGCAGCAGCAATCAAACTATGCTCAGCTAATTTTAAGACTGAAAGATAGACAAGACACGCCTATTTTGGCCCCAATATTTCAAAATGCTATATCAGAGAAGATACCTGGCGCCCACATTGAGATAAGACAGATCCAGCTAAACGCAGTTGACTACCCAATTGAAATTCACCTTACAGGTAGAACAGATATTAATTCAGATTTAGAGACTGAGGCTCAAGATGTAGCTACACTTAGGAAACTAGCGGAAGAATTAAAAAACATATTAAGAGAGGTTCCGGAAACTGAAATAGTAAGAGATGACTGGTTTGAAGATAGTTTTATAGTAAAGCTGGAAGTCGATTCCGACCGCGCAAATCTTGCAGGAGTTACAAACAAAGATGTTGCTGTCTCTACATTAACAGCACTTAGCGGTTATGAATTTACAACATACAAAGAGGGAAACAAAGATATTCCAGTAATGGCAAGGCTCCGTATAGATGAGAGAGCCGAGCTTTCCGATTTGGAAAGCATGTACGTCTATGGGATAGCAAACGATGTAAAAATACCATTAATTGAAGTAGCAGATCTAAATTATTCTATGGAAACTTCAAGAATAGTAAGACGAAACCACTTCCGGGCGTTGACTGTTATTGCCTTCCCGTCCCCTGGTGCGCTTCCTACAACAATCTTAAACAAAGCCGAGAAGAAAATAAACAGTTTTGTGGACTCGCTCCCTCCCGGATACGAACTAATATGGGGAGGAGAAAAAGCAAAACAGCAAAAGGGATTCAAGAACCTTGCCATGGTCCTACTTATTTCGGTCATTGGCATATTTCTATCGCTTCTAATTCAATTTAGAAATGGTATTAAGCCACTCTTGGTATTCGCTGCCGTTCCATATGGGATTGTAGGCTCGTTAGTTGCTCTCGCTATTATGGGTGAGCCTTTTGGATTCATGGCATTCCTCGGAATGATAGCCCTAGTCGGAGTCATAGTAAGTCACGTAATTGTACTTTTTGATTACGTAGAAGAAATGCACCAAAAAGGGGAGCCTTTCAAAGATTCACTTCTTGATGCAGGTGTTCAGCGTTTAAGACCTATTCTTATAACAGTAGGAGCGACTATTCTAGCGCTATTCCCCCTTGCCATAGATGGAGGCCCGCTTTGGCAGCCACTTTGTTATGCGCAAATAGGGGGTCTTGCCCTAGCTACCGGAATTGAATTAATACTAGTCCCTGTATTTTATGCTTTCTTCGTACTAGATCTTAAAATTATAAAATGGGAAACAAACAAATAAATACTCTATGGGGAACCTAAGAGAATTAATTTAGATTATGACGAGAGAATAATACTTAATAAGTTGAGAAAGCTACCCAAGCTCATCTTTTAAGGACTTGACCATGTCCTCAACCGCTTTTTTACCATCACCGAAAAACATAAGCGCATTATCCGCAGCAAATAGTGGGTTAGGAATACCGGCAAAACCAGGGCTTAAGCTTCGTTTGATAACTATCACGGTCTTAGAATAATCCACATCTAGAATTGGCATACCGGCTATTGGGCTATCGGGATCTGTTCTTGCAACAGGATTTACAACATCGTTAGCGCCAATAACAATAGTAACATCAATCTGTTTAAAACTAGGGTTGATCTCATCCATATCCTTTAGTCTTTCATATGGAATATCAGCCTCAGCTAAAAGCACGTTCATGTGACCAGGCATACGTCCGGCAACCGGGTGAACCCCAAACTCCACTAAAGTTCCATGTCCTTCAAGGAGATCAAAGAGCTCTCTTACCGCGTGTTGAGCTTGAGCAACCGCCATACCATATCCTGGCACAATGCAAACTCTTTTTGCTCCTTCAAGCAGCATTGCAACCTCGTCAGCAGAAGTTGACTTTACTTTTCCACCGTATACCTCATCAGCCGAAGGCCCTCCTTCGGTGACTGTAAAAGTTCCAAACAGCACATTAGCCAGTGAGCGGTTCATAGCTTTACACATAATAATAGTCAATATAATTCCAGAGGCCCCAACTAGCGTTCCAGCAACTATCAATACGGTATTAAATAACACAAAACCAGTTGCAGCAGCGGCTAGTCCTGAGAAAGAATTAAGTAGAGCAACAACAACGGGCATGTCTGCGCCGCCAATTGGGATTACAAAGAGTACTCCAAGTACAGAAGCAACTATAACCATTAGCCAATAAGGCGTTGAGGAATCAGGGTATATAACCATCATATAACCAAGGACTAGAATTACTATCGCGAGTACAACCTTAACAATCTGATCGGCAGGATAACGGACAGAACCGTCATTAGTGAGCCCTTGGAGTTTTCCGAAGGCGACCAAACTACCCCAGAAAGTGATAGCTCCAATCAAACCTGAGGCGAATGTTGAGATAGATAACTGAGCATCTAGAACTATTGCGCCGACAGTTCCCTGAAGCCCTGCTATTTCTACTAATGCCGCACCAGCAACTAATATTGAGGCAAGACCTCCAAAACCATTAAATAAAGCAACAAGCTGAGGCATGTCAGTCATCTTAATCTTAACCGCCAAGACCGCTCCAATACCACCGCCTACCACAATTCCTGCGAATATGATTCCGTAACCAATTATATGCTGATCAAGTAAAGTTATAACAATTGCCAACAACATCCCGAGAGCGCCAAGAAGGTTTCCCCTTACTGCAGTCCTTGGGTGTGAAAGGCCTTTAAGACCAAAGATAAATAAACTAGCAGCTACTAGATAAGCAATATTTACAAGTCCAGAAGACATACCTTAGTCCTTCCTCTTAAACATTTCTAACATTCTATTTGTTACCATAAAACCACCTACAACATTAATAGTTGCGAGAACCACTGCTATGAAACCAAGCCCGGCAGTAAGCCAAGTGTATTGTGAACCTGCTGATAAAATAGCACCAATTAAAATAATTCCGGAAATAGCGTTTGAGCCTGACATCAAAGGAGTGTGTAGCGTAGGAGGAACCTTAGCAATAACTTCAAAGCCTATAAAGGCTGCTAATACAAATATTGTAAAAACCATTGCAAAGCTATCCATGACAATACGCCTCCTATGTATAGTGTTTAAAGACCCAAGCTTTCCTTAACCCGCTCGTTTACAACATTGCCACCGTCTGTAACGAGTGATTCTTTTAATATTTCATCTTCTAAATCAATGTTTATTTCTTCTTCCTTGACCATCAGGAGAAGAAGGTTTGATATATTTTTGGCATACATTTGACTTGCATGATAAGGCACCCTTGAAGGAACGTTAACAGGGCCAATTATCTTAACACCGTCTTTATCCACCGTTTCTCCAGCTATGGTAGATTCACAGTTTCCACCGCTTTCGGCAGCCAGATCAACAATTACCGATCCAGGCTTCATGCTTGCTACCATTTCTTCAGTAATTAGAATAGGAGCTTTTTTGCCAGGGATTGCAGCCGTTGAAATCACAGCATCATTCTCTGCAACTACTTTAGCCATCAGCTCGCGCTGTTTCTTGTAGAATTCTTCATCCATAGCCTTGGCGTAGCCGCCTTTGTCCTCAGCCTCTGTAGTTTCAAGTTCTAGCTCAACAAATTTAGCTCCCAAACTCTGAACCTGCTCTTTCACGGCTGGACGTATGTCGTATGCGGAAACTATAGATCCAAGACGGTTACATGTCGCAATTGCCTGAAGACCGGCAACGCCTGCTCCAATTACCAAAACTCTAGCAGGAGTTATTGTACCCGCTGCGGTCATCATCATCGGAAATATTCTGGGCATTGAATCAGCCGCAATCAGCGCTGCTTTATAACCCGCTAAATTTGCTTGGGAAGATAATACATCCATTGCTTGAGCTCGAGTGATTCTTGGCACAAGCTCTAGCGCAAAAGCTTTTACTTTACTTGAAGCAAGAGACTTCACAGCGTTGGCATTGGTTAACGCATCAATTAAACCAATCACTGTCTGTCCTTCTTTAAGAGCTTTGATATCATCTGAATCAGTTTCAGGGTTTGTGCCGATAGCTCTGATCTGCAAAAGGACATTAGCTTTTGCAAAAACCTCAACGCGGTCTGAAATCACGACTCCCTGGTCTTCATAGAGCTTGTCAGGAAATCCGGCTTTAAGCCCTGCTCCAGATTCTATATGAACGATAAAGCCTGCCTTTTGTAAAGATGGAACAGTGCTAGGAACTATTGCTACTCGGTTTTCACCAGGAAATGTTTCTTTTGGAATTCCAACTATCATGGCTCTACTCTTATTCCCTTAATATGAACTTAATAAAAATTAGAGAGCAAATTTATACCTGTAAATTTAAAAGAACACAACATTTGATTAAGAATAGTAATATTCTTTGCTAGCTGTCGGGTCTTAAAATTGGTCTAATTATCAGAATTGTTGTGTTTTTTACTTTTATTTCTACCTGGAGAATACAATCCAAGAGTAAAAAAGCTGATCAGGTTATTGAAGAGATTAGATAGTGGCGGCTCATTGCTTTGAACATCAGGGAATTCCGCATCCTTTATTACGCTTTTTATTATCTCTTTAGCATCCTCATAATATTCCTCAGGAACCATTATAGTCTTGGCGTTAAAGTAATTCATGTAGGCGCCCGAGTAGAGTGATCCAAAGTTTTCATTCTGCACATAGAACGGCACCTGATCTGCTTCTAGCACACTCTTTATAAACACAAGCTCTGATTCGTCACTGGGGATATAAAGTTTTATCATATTATCTCAACGACCATAGATATTTTAACTAAGTTTATTTTAAGTATACGCATTACTAACTGAGTTTATACAGTTTGTATAAGACTATGCGTTTAGTGAGAATACTTATTTATCAAAAGCCATAAGATTTTTTAAATTGCACCTATATTGAGCATCGAAAAATGATATAATAATAGTTGAACCATAATCATAAGCCCAGGAGATAAGCTATGCAAAAACTCGAATCCATCATCAGTGAACATTACTGCTTCAAAGGACTAGATCAAAGTTATCTCGATATGATAGTGGAAAAGGCTTCTGATGTAAGCTTCGATACCGGTGAGCTAATATTCGGGGAAAATGAAAAAGCTGAAAAGTTTTATATCATACGGGAGGGAATTGTAGCACTTGAAACCACACTTGCCCCCGATAGAGATCCGATTACAATCCAGATGCTCGGAGAAGGCGACATATTAGGCTGGGGCTGGCTATTTCCTCCTTACAAAGCACACTTTGATGCCAAAGCCGTAGCTCCAACACAAGCTGTTTCTCTAGACGGGAAATTCATACTAGCCAAATGTGAAGAGGATCACGACTTGGGTTATGAGCTGCTCAAAAGGTTCACTTACATCATGCAGCAAAGACTACAAGCAGTAAGACTGCAAAATCCAAACATGTATGTTGTGAAATCAAAGTCTGATTAAGAAAAAACTAGAAACGACTAAGATGGTCTAGAAATAGTTTACTAGAATTAACTTTGTTTCGAATTCTCAATGATGGAAAGCATCTCCTGCTTTTTGAATACTTTGATTGCATTTTTAACGGTATTAAAACCCAGCATAGCGCAGCGAGGACGTGTAGATACAAGTTTTTTCCCCAAAGTTTCTCTTACTATTTCAGGGGGCATTTCCTCTATCTCTTTTATTGACTTCCCTTTCATTTTCCCAAGCAGCAGTGATGCCCCTGCTTGGCTTATCATACATCCCTCTCCTGAAAATCCAAGATCGCAAACTAAACCATCAGAATTGACCTTTAAATAAACCTTGATGATGTCCCCGCAGCCGGGATTACCACCCTCTTGAACGACATCCGCTTCTTCTATGCTTCCATAATTTCTGGGATTCTGATAGTGATCGAGAATCAATTCCATGTAATTTTCTTCTTTCATAAGTATATTTCGATTATTATAAGATTAAGGAGGATTTCTAACATAAACCGATCATTGCAGATCGCTTACTTCTTTTACTCCGCTTTTAATTCTGTTGTAAACAGCGCTTAGTCCAAACATGCGCCTAGTACCTAATTTTTGGTCTAGACCAAGGTTGTGGACCAGATTTTGAGGTGCTGACTGCACCTCCTCGGGAGTAGCTCCGTTAAAAGAGTCAACCAGAAGACCCACAAATCCTCTTACAGTTGGTGATTCCTCTGGTACATCGGCATCTATATGCACCAATCCATCATTTAACTCAATCCATACAAATACTGGGGTTTCACACTCAGGAACACGGTTAAATCCAGAGTCTCTTGCTTCTATATATTTCTCCGGTAACTTAGGAAGACTCTCTGAATAATCAAGAAGCATAGCAAGTGTCTCTTGATAATCAGCCTCTTTAAACGCCTCTATTATCTCTTCTAATTTAGTCATAAATTTATTTTAATTAAAAAAGGGGTACCGCGCTAGAAGGACAACACCCCTTTATTAGATTTTCATGTTGAGAATAATTATTTTTCGATTGGGGCTTTTACGAGATTACCCCACTCAGTCCATGAACCATCATAGTTTTTAACATCCTTAAAACCAAGCAAGTATGTTAGCACGAACCATGTATGTGAAGATCTTTCACCTATTCTGCAATAAGCAATAATATCATCACCTTCTTTCAGACCTTTACCTTCCATATAGATTGACTGGAGATCATCAGCCGACTTAAACGTACCGTCCTCATTAGCTGCCGTTGCCCATGGAACATTATCCGCACCGGGAATATGTCCACCTCTGAGAGCGCCCTCTTGAGGATAGGCTTCCATATGTAAAAGCTCTCCTGAGAATTCCTTAGGTGAGCGCACATCAATAAGCGGATTGCCGGAACCAATATGTGTTACCACATCATCTCTAAAAGCTCTTATTGCATCATTTGTGCTGGAAACGTTGTAATCGGTTTTAGGAAAATCGGGAACATCTTTGGTCACAGGGCGTTCTTCCTCTATCCACTTTTGCCTACCGCCGTTCATAATAAGACAGTTTTCATGCCCAAAAAGTTTAAATACCCACATTGCATAGCATGCCCACCAGTTGCTCTTATCTCCATAGAAAACTACAGTAGAATCATTAGATATTCCTTTATCTGAAAGGAGCTTCTCGAATTTCTCTTTATCAATATAATCTCTGATTAATTGATCCTGCAGATCTGTCTGCCAATCTATTTTAATAGCATTTTCGATATGACCCACTTCGTACAAAAGCACGTCCTCGTCAGATTCAACAATCCTAACATTAGGGTCATTTAAATGGTCAGCTACCCACTGGGCGCTAACTAGTACTTCCGGGTGTATATATTCTGCCATCATAATCCTCCTAATAATTAAATTTTTCAATGTTTAGATGTCTAGAAACATAATATTGTTTCAAAACCCATGTAAATATTTTATTTGCAGGTAGTACTGAATGCAAGCCATTTGGGTTATTAAATCTTACATCTTAATTAAAAATTCATTTTATTGGTATCTTCATTGCCTATTAGTATTGATTAATTAGAGGAAGAGGAATACTCAAAAAAAGGGCTTCATTCATAGATATTTTTATGATATTCTTTAATTGGTTGGGAATTTTAGAATAATTGCAATTTCAGTTATATTGTTCATAGAAGTTCGTTATGTAACAATTGATTTTGTATAGAATCTATATACAGGAGGTATCTATCCATGTTAGAAGAATTAAAAGTTCGTGATTTAATAGGCGAAAGAGACAGAGTTTTCTTTGTGGATGCTAAAGATACCGCTAACGTAGCTGCTCTCAAACTCAGAAACTTCAAAGTCAGGACTACGGGCGTAATGAGTAATGGTGAAATTGTAGGCGTTGTCGGTCATACTGATTTTTCCACAAAGATCGTAGCGCTAGGAAAGAAACCGACTGAAGTGAAAGTTTCAGAGATAATGAGTACCTCACTTCACACCGTTAGTTTAGACACATCAATCTTAGCCTGTATGGACCTTATGAATGACCACAGTATTTCTCATCTATTCATACTTGATGATGAGGGTCAGTATTATGGTATGGTAGCTTGGAGCGATCTACAAAGAAAAATTGTATCTGAGCTTAAATATCAGCTTAAAATGGCTCAGGAATATGCCTTCGGTCCATATTAAGAACTTTAGAGATTATACGAGGAAAGAATGACAGAGAAAGAAGCGCCGGAAACTATAGAAGAACAAACTCAAATAGAAGAAGCTCAAGATTCAGAAGCGATAGTTCATGAAGAGACCGCTCTCGAAGAGGTTCAAGCGTCTACAGAAGATGTTCAAGAAGAGAGTATCTCGGAAGTTTCTGAAGAAAAAAAGGGTTTGATGGAAAGAAGACCGAGCTTTGCGCAATCGAGCGTTCCTAACGCCCATAAAGGCTACAGTGGGACACCTCCAATAATAATGCTTCTAATTATTTCTGTATTTTTCTTGATAAGTCTGATTTTTGCCACAGCAGCAGTTGGAAACTGATCTAATTTATTACCGACTAACACACTTAAAAGAATTTTAATCTACAGTTCCACTATCAACTAGAGAAATTAAATACTGTCCCGGCAGTGGTTTGGGTGTGTTATCCGAAGCGAGCACAACAAGCTCTCCATTTTCTTTTATTATAAACATGGGAAGAGCTTTATCTCCATAGAGTTTTTTAAAAGAATCGTAGTTAAACTCGCCGGTAAGAGGAGTCTTTTTCAATGATGCTCCTGAGGAGAATTTCTCGTCAAGATAGGAAAATGTAGCTTCAGGTCCAAATAATAAACGTCCGCGCAGGTGTTGCGGGATACTCTCCTCGCTTCTTGCGCTGAATTTTGATATCTTAGGTAATTGATAAACCTGAGAACGCCCGAAATCCTCTATAAAATGAAGAGCGGCTAGGGAATTTACTTCATCGTTCCTGGTTACGGCAATAAGCTTTCCTATGCCATCAAGCTCAACATCTTCAGAAAGATCTTCAATCAGGATATTTTCATAGAATGATTTTAGACCATCTTGACGCGCTGCAGAAATGTTTGCCCAGTTTGAGTCAACAAGAGTAACTTGAAAACCGTTCTCATGAAGAATCTTTGCAATTGATCGTGCCCAACTGTGAGCGCCTACCATCAAAATGCCCTGAGGATTGGGCTTGGCAAGTCCTAACCTCTTTGCAACAGAAAATGCACTAAGTCCATAGATTGCTACAGTGCCAGTGATAACTAGGAAGGTTATATCTACTATACGCTCCGCTTGCTCATAACCTGCTTCAGCAAGTCTTAGAGCAAATACAGAAGCTACAGCTGCAGCTACAATCCCGCGTGGGGCCATCCAGGATAAAAAAAGCTTTTCCTTAATGTTTAAATCGCTGAAATAGGTAGAAATAAGAATACTGAGAGGCCTTACTACTAAAATCATAAGCGCTAAAAAGATAATTCCCTTAAGCGTTAAAACATAGTTTAATTCGTTGATGGTAAGCCGCGCTGCTAAAATAATAAATAGACTTGAAATGAATAGAACCCTGAGAGTTTCTTTAAATTCAACTATATGTTTAATGCTTACCCACTTCTGGTTAGCAAGCGCAATTCCCATTATCGTAACAGTCAATAAACCTGATTCGATTTGAAGCACATTTGAGCATACGAATACAAAAACAACTATCATCAAAGAAACAGGGTTTTGAAGGAAATCAGGAACCCAATGTCTTTTAAGTATTACAATAACCAATTGCGCTCCGGCCAATCCTAGCACAGTTCCAATCGCAAGAGTTTTAAATATGCTTATTAGAATCAGCGCCGTAGCCTTTTCCAATCCTCCGGAAATGATAACTTCAAACACAAGCACAGCTAATACTGCGCCAATCGGGTCAATAATGATACCTTCCCATTTAATAATGGAACCGACTCTTCCTGAGGGTCTTACATGCCTTAGAAGTGGAATAATTACAGTTGGTCCTGTAACTACCAAAACCGAGCCCAAAAGAACTGAAATTTGCAGACCTAGCCCGAATATAAAGTAGGAGATTAGAGAGGTTAGTACCCACGAGACCAAAACACCGACAGTAACAAGGTTTCTTATAACTCCAGTTATCGCCCTTACTTCAGAGAATTTGAGACTTAGACCACCCTCAAATAATATTATTGCCACTGACACCGAGACAAGCGGGAGCAGCAAATCTCCAAAAATCTCGTTTGGGTTAATAAATCCAGTAGCTGGACCCGCAATAAAACCGAAAATTAGCAACAGTAAAATTGCAGGCAGACTTATACGCCAGGCTAACCACTGCGCTCCAATGCCTAATACGATGATCGCCGCCAAACCTACTAATAATTGTTCAGACATATTCCCATTCCAATATGCATATTTAAGGAAACCCGATATTTATTAGATTCCCTAAAGTTACCAGATGAATAACAATTTCACAGACCAAAGCAAATTCAAAGCTCTACTTTATCTAATTTTAAACTCTATGTTAATAAATAATCTGATATACTTAATCAATATACAGCTTTAAAAATAATTCCCAATATAAAATCTGCAGGTAAATTCATTTAACCAAATACCATAACCACCACTTGAATTAGCGCAAAGGATGGTTATTGAATAACAAATGTCTAAAAACGAAACAAATAAAGAAGGGCTTCATCATGTTGTAGTATTGGGCGGCGGCTTTGGGGGCCTCTACGCAGCTAAAATGTTATCAAGGGGCAAAGTGAAAGTTACAGTCGTTGATAAACGGAACTTTCATTTATTTCAACCTTTATTGTATCAAGTAGCTGCCGGATGGTTATCACCCGGAGATATAGCCTCTCCACTTCGCGTAGCGCTAAATGATTATCAAGACACATATGTGCTAAAAGCTGAAGTAACCAATATTATTCCCAAAGAAAAAAAAGTTATCTTCAGAGACGGAGAAATAACTTATGACACACTTATTGTAGCTACAGGATCCTATCACCATTACTTCGGACACGACGGCTGGGCACAAACCGCACCAGGCTTAAAAACAGTTGAGGATGCCCTTGAGATGCGCAGAAAAATACTTTTGTCTTTTGAAGCTGCAGAAAGAGAAACCGATCCTGAGAAACAAAAAGAGTGGATGACCTTCTTGATTATTGGAGCAGGTCCTACAGGAGTTGAGCTTGCAGGCACCATTGGAGAGCTTACGCGCACTACATTAAAAGATGATTTCAGAAACATAAATACCGAAGACGCAAAAATTATTTTGGTTGAAGGTTTGGGGCAAGTTCTTCCTACCTACCCCACTGATTTATCCGAGAAGGCAGGGGAGTTTCTAAAAAAACTGGGAGTAACTATTAAAACAAACACAATGGTTACGGATTTAAATGGCAGTGATGCTATAATAAGCAAAAATGGGGACAGCGAAACAATACATTCTAGAACAATCTTATGGACAGCGGGAGTTAAAGCCTCTTCTTTAGGAAAAGCTTTAGCTATAAATTCTGGAGCGCAGCTTGATAAGAGCGGTAGAGTTATAGTTAATCCCGATCTGAGTCTTCCAGGGCAAACTGATATATTTGTAATTGGTGACCTCGCTCATCTTTCCAATGAGAAGCAAGAGCCCTTACCAGGCGTAGCGCCAGTCGCGATGCAGGAAGGTAAGTATGTAGCAAAACTGATTTTAAATAGATTAAAAGGCAAAGAGACAAAACCATTTAAGTACCAAGAGAAAGGCAATTTAGCCGTTATAGGAACTAACTCAGCAGTAGCAGATTTGGGGAAACTCAAATTTGCGGGGTTTTTTGCATGGTTAATTTGGGTATTTGTTCACATAAGATACCTAATAGAATTTGATAGCAAGATAATTATTCTATTTAGATGGTCTTGGAACTACTTCACCAGAAAACGAGGCGTTAGACTCATTACAGGTGAGGATCCATTTCCACTTGTAGATTCGAAAAAGGAATAAATAATAAGTACTATTAAGCCGAAGAGCAGTTAACTTAAGCGCTTTAAATACGGTTGACTTTAGCAAATCGTATTGGTACTGTATACGAAGAGGTAAAAATTATGATTGGTGGACTTGGCGTTTGGGAATTGTTAATAATCTTGGGAATTCTGCTATTGATTTTTGGTCCTAGCAGGCTAGGAGATCTTGGGTCTTCCTTGGGCAAAGGCATAAAAGGTTTTAGGAAGTCCATAAAAGATGATGAAATTGACGTAACCCCTGAAAAAGACAGTTCTAAACGAATTGAAGACACTGAACTCGACAAATCTGAAACCACTTCTGAGAATAAAGAAAAGGTTCAATAATTACTCAGTAATACAATTTTGAACTTTCACGCTTCATAAACTTAAAGTTAACAACAAATGCCGAGTAAGTCTTCTCTCAATATTTTAACGATTTCTCCCTTTACAGACAAAGAACCTACCGACTCGTCCATTTTTTTTGATTTATAGAATAAGAGCCGTGGATATGGGGAAAAAGAAATCATATAAGCCTAATATTCATTAAAACTAAGACCAATCACCCATATGCTTATTTTCGTACGGACATTTTCCAAGCCTTACATGCTCTTCGAATTCGTGACGGAATTTTTTGACAATGGATTCAACCGGCATGGCGCAACCATCAGCTAACGCGCATATGGTTGTACCTCTCATCTGCGAGCAGGCATCTAGTAAAGTGTCTATGTGCTCCATTTTTCCCTTACCCTCTTCTATCATGGTCAGCATTTTTTCAAGCCACCAAGTCCCCTCTCTACACTGAACACATTGGCCGCAAGATTCATCTCTATAAAAATGAGCTAAATTTTGAGCAACTCTAACCATACAAGCAGTGTCGTCCATAACGGTAACACCAGCCGTGCCTAGCATAGAGCCCGCCTCTGCTAAAGAATCAAAATCAAGAGTTATATCAAGCTCGTCAGCCGTAAGCAGAGGCGCGGAAGAACCGCCCGGAGATATGGCCTTTACTTTCCTCCCATTAGGTATCCCACCACCATATTCATCAATCAAATCCCTGGCGGTTATGCCTAAAGGTATTTCATAGAGCCCCGGTTTATTTACATCTCCGCATAGTCCATAGATTTTGGTTCCGGTGTTCTTAGGAATACCGATGTTAGAAAACCATTCATGTCCTTTATTTATAATATGAGGAACGCATGCAAGTGTCTCTACGTTGTTAATGATAGTCGGGCATCCGAAAAGGCCTACCTGTGCCGGGAAAGGGGGTTTTGGTCTGGGCTCGCCGTTTTTCCCTTCAATCGATTCTAATAGTCCTGTTTCTTCACCGCAAATGTATGCCCCGGCCCCTCTGAACAGCACAATATCCAGACCAAATCCTGAGTTAAGTATGTTTTGACCGAGATAGCGCTTGTCATACGCTTCTTTTATTGCGCCCTCTATAATACTAGCTCCGTAGGGCATCTCCCCTCTAATATAGATATATGCTTTATGAGAGTTAATGGTATAACAAGCTATTATAATTCCTTCTAACATCTGGTGGGGATCTTGCTCTAGAATTTCTCTATCTTTAAAGCTCCCGGGTTCACTTTCATCAGCATTACAGCATAGATAAATAGGTTTTTTAGAATCTCTTTGTATAAAACTCCATTTTACTCCCGTAGGAAACCCAGCCCCACCCCTACCCCTTAGACCCGCTCTTTTAATTTCATCTATTATGTCATCAGGATCCATTTTCAGCGCTTTGTCAAGCGCAGTGTATCCATCTCTTGACTCATAAGACCCTATAGTATGAGAATCTTTTATACCAACATAATTTCGGATTATTCTCAGTTCTGGCATCTGTTTCCTCTAGTTGAATTTTAGTCTGGACATAAACTACAAATTACAGGTCTCTTATTTTAAATGGCTTTACTGAAGCTTGGCAAGTTATTAGATAAAATAATGTCTACTTTTACTTTACACCATATAAAATTCGATAAATGAAAATTGTTGACTTTTACTCTCATGAGAAAGCATAAATAGATCTAGAGAAAAGATGGCACTATAATCTTGGTTGCGAACTATAGCGAGCCACCCGGAGTAAAGTCAGTCTCAAATTTCATTCACTACATGTTCAGCAAATGCCATGGAGCAAGTAAATGCAGGTGAGATCGCATTTAATATGTGAATAGAATTCCCGTCCTTTAGTACAATAAAATCCATAACCAGTTTCTTGCTTTTCCAGTCTACAAGTTGAGGTCGAATCCCGACTTTAGGTGTGTCTTGTATATCCTCAATTGTGATTTCAGGCACTAACTTCTGAGCCTCAGATAGCATATATTTTGCAAAATACTTTTTAGTTTCACTCTTTGCAGCGGCTCTGAATCCCGGATCTGTAAAATAGAGTAGAACGTCTCTTCCAAGAATAGACAATGTCTCTAATGAGAGGTCATCGAAGAATCCATATTCCTCCCGTCCTAAAGCAGGTATTGCCGATGGACCGATGTATACATTTCCGTCATATCCTCTCGTGAAATGGACTCCAAGAAATGGGTTTCGTAAATCAGGCACAGGATATATGTTTCCTCTCACCAAAAAATCCCGATTTTTCACAAGCTTTTTGTACGTGCCTTTAAAAGGTAGAACCTTATACTGTGAACCTACTCCAAAAGAGTGAGCCACTTTATCTGCAAAACTGCCGGCGGCATTTACAAAGTTTTCAAAACTTATTGATCCCCGATTTGTAACTGCTGTGCTGCTACCTCTCAAACTAAGGAATAGGGTTTCAAAAATGAACTTTACATTTCCCGAAGCCATGAGTTCTTTATTGATAGAAACTAAAATTTGATTCGGATTAAAAACGGCTGTATTTGGTGAATAAAGAGCTTTTTCTGATGGAGCTGCATAAGGCTCGAGCTCCAAAAGCTCTTTAGTCTCTATTATTTCTGATTGAGCGCCGCATTGATCAGCCCTACTTTTAAGTTCGTATAGAGAATCTATTCTGCTATCATCTGTTACAATTACCTTGCCAGTCTGTTGTAGAGTTAATTCTTTCTCTAAGCAATATTCCCTCATAAGCTGATTGCCCGCAACACAAAACTCGGCCTTATATGTACCAGGAGAGTAGTAAATACCTGCATGCAGCACTCCGCTGTTTCTACCACTAGCATGAGCACCAAGAAAGTTTTCTTTTTCAATAATTACAATATCATCGACTCCTTTTTTTAGGAGCTCTTTTGCAATTGTTAAACCCGTTATACCCCCGCCGACTATAAGCGTGTGGCAGCTTAGTTGCATAACCTATAACCTATCATTAGAAGTAGAAATTGTAATTAGTCTTTAAAATTAGATAGCCACTCAATTAGAGTATCCACTGTAGCCGCAGGGTTTTCCATGCAGTCATGTCTGGCATCGGGAATAAAACTCAGTTGTACATTTTGATTTCCAGCGGTGTTTAAGATCTCTACTAAACTCTCTGGTTCCTCGTGGCCTACTATGTAATCCTCAGCTCCGTGGATAAAGAGAACCGGGATTTTAACTCCGGAGATTATTTCATTTGTTTTGGCATTATAAGCCTCCGGCCCTCTCATAAACCACCATGTTCTGTAGGTATACAGTTCCACATCAGAGGGGTCGAAAGTTGGCCCCATTGCTCGGTAAATAATAAACACCCTGTCATTTTGTGTAGTAACAGGATCAGGTCTTAGAACTTTTTTTGCTATTTGATAAATATGATCATATGAAGGCACACTGTTCCATTTTTCAAGCCTTCTTTTATTGGAGCGGGGTAGAGAAGAAGAACAACCTTCTAAGATAAGACCTTTAACGCTAGGGTGAGGATTGTTTACTGCGTAATAAACACTAATGTTTGCTCCTAAACTCCATCCTAATATTATTATTTTACGGAAACCTTCTTTTACCAGAACATCAACAGCGGCCTCAACATCCATTATGGATTCATCAAATATCGCTCCACCAAACATTTGCCCGGTAAACGCCATCCTGGAGTTTATTAAAAACGAACTAATACCATTTTCTTCTAGTGCGTTAGGCAATAATCTTGGAGTACCTCTGGCAAGAAAGTGCCCCAGGACTCCATGAACGAGAAGTACAATTGGAGTGTCGTATAAGTCTTTTTCTCTAGTAAACTCACCTGAAACTAAAAGTGCATTTATAAGAAACCCGTCTTCTGCTTGGAAACTTAATAGTCTTCTTTGTCTGGAAACCATTTCGAATAGTTTATTTGATAAATTAACCCTTAAATCTTCTATCGAGCCATCTTACAATAATATCACCGAGTTCCTCTTCTTTATCCTCAAATTTATGTCCGGCATTAACATAGAAAGCTGACACATCTTTGTTTCCAGCGTCTAGTGCGACCTGTGCAAGATCGTGCGTTTCATCCGGTTTTACGATTTCATCATACCAACCCTGAATTAGCAATATCGGAACTTTAATTTCTTCCATTTGTTTATATCCCATTGCCGTATGCGCTTCTGGACCTGCAAGATACCACCAGGTCCTATATGTATATATTTCAGTATGCTCAGGACGGTAAGAATCGCCTCTTGCTTTATAAATTAAGATTGTACGGTCATGCCCCGTTCCTTCTCTTCCCGGTTTAATTATTTCCTTAGCCTCTTCTAAAACTTCATCATAAGAAGGTTCGCTACCCAAACGGTTCCACCTGCGACGAATCGAGTCAGGCATAGAATATGGGGCAGCTAGTGTGATTACACCTTTTAGATGAGGAAATTTTTTGGCGTCTTTCCTAAGAGCAGCATATCTAAGAACTATACTAGTACCCAGGCTATAACCGGAGAGTATAATGTTCTTGTAGCCAAGTTCCTCCAGGTATTCAACCACTCTATCAATCTGTGGAATAGTGTCGTTTAAAATTCCGTAGCCGAAAAATAGCCCAAAATTGGCCATACGGGTATTGATTGCGAGTGAGGAATAACCACCTTCTGCTAAAATAGGCGGCAAAAAACGCTGGCTTCCATCCAAGAAGTTCCCAAGAAAACCGTGAACATGGATTATGACAGTTTCATTTTTCTTATTATCCTCGTCGTGGATAGTGCTGTTATAATAGAGCCCGTCTATCTTACTTTTTCCAAAGGGGATAGATACTAATTCCTGCTCCATATATTTTGTAGAATTTACATCTTTCATTGAAGTTTTCATTTTAGTCTGGATTTACGAATCTCATTAGAGATTACCCAATTACAAGAATAACTGTCTAAAACAAATCAGCTCGAGTAATTAATGAGTATAACTTTCTATATTCTAATCAAAAAATGATTCCGGATCACTCATGACCTCATCCGCATAAACCTTGGCATCCACCCACTTTGCGGTTGACCCTAATTTGACAACTTTCTTTGATACCGCACCATGAGCAATTATTAGCTCTGTCTTAGGATCCCAGATAATCTGCCAATTCTCTCCCTTGAATCCTCTAACCCATCCAAAAGGAAATGTTCCTACTTCACCCAATTTTAATACTCCTTTAGATTATTAATGGTATAGATTCTATTGGAAATTTAGAAAAGCTCAACACCGAGGGATTAAAAGAATAATTTAGACAGAAAAGATAATCAATTTGTTCGAAGAGAGTTTCTACATCTGTAATTAATTTGATCACTTAACAAAATTTTGATTGTATCGAAATTCATATCAATTATCCTTTTGCATAAGACGATGTAGTAAACTTGCAAAATAGCTCCACAGTAAACGCTATGCGAAAAATAATTATTACTCTCGGGATACTCTTTGTATTATTTATCATTATTGTCGGACTGGCGGTCCTCAATCTCAATTTTTTTGTAAACAGCAATAAAGATTATTTTATATCCCAAATCGAAGAATCTATAGGTCGGGAAGTAAGTGTTGGAGAAATAAATACCGGGTTTAAGGAAGGGCTTGGAATACGCTTTAAAAATTTCTCTCTAGCTGATGACAAATTATTTTCGGATAGTGAATTTATTCGCGCCTCAGACATACAGATCAATGTAGAATTCATTCCCCTTCTTAGTAAGAAAATTAATATTTCCAAGCTGATACTTAACAATCCAATAATAAACATAGTTAAAAACAAGAAGGGCGAATACAACTTTGCAGCTATAGGATCAGCCGGCAAATCTGCCAGCAGGAAAGAATCTAAAAGTAAAAACAAGATGGACAAACTCTCTCTCTTTGCTTCGTCTATAATAATAGAAGAGGGACAAATCAATTACATCGATGAACGAAACGAATCGGAATTCCAGGTTCAGAAAATCAGTCTTAGGATTAAGGATTTAGGCTTTGACAAGAAAATTCCGGTAAATCTTGAAGCTGCAATCTTGGCAAATGAGCCCAATATAAAAATAAATGGCATATTCGGACCTGCCACAACTGAATTAGATTTTTTAAGAATGCCTGCAGCAGGCAACTTAGAGATAGTAGATGTCAACATCAATAACTTAAAGAAATTTATCCCAGTCATTAAAAGATATATACCGCACGGTTTAGATATTTCAGGCCCACTTGAAGCAAAACTAAAATTTTCGGGCATGTTGGACTCGCTTATGCTCTCAGATATAAAAATGCATGCATCAGTCTTTGGTGCAAGTGTACCAAACTTAGAACTCTCAGGGAGTATCGGACCTATTGGAGAAAACACTGAGAACTTTTCTTTAGATACACAATTCAAACTCCGGAGTGCGAATCTTAGTAAACTGAGAAATTTTTCATTAATAAAAGGCTCAATCCCAAATAGTTTATCAACTCAAGGCACCCTGGATTTTAGTGGAGAAATTAGCGGCACGCCAGAGGATTTAGAATTTAAATCGACTAAGTTAGATGCAACCAATAGCCGTCTAGCCATCATAGGAAAATTTTTAAAACCAAAAAACACCCCATTTGTAATTACTGCGGGGGGAAGAATTTCTGATTCAGTAATTGAACTGCAAAGCTCCAATATTACACTGAACACCTTAAAACTAAATGCAAGCGGAAAAATTCACCGAGGTATTACCAACCTAATAAATCTTTCGGTGCGTTCTAATAAAATAGATCTAGCTAACATGAAAGAAACATTCCCTTCTATCAGGGAATATAATCCAAGCGGGCTGCTTGAACTTCTCCAAACCAGACTTACTGGAGAATTGGGCAAAGGACAATTGCCTCAAATAAATGGTTCTCTGCTGTTAGCAGACGTAACCATAAATCCCCCATCCTTTCCGAAACCGATAAGCAACATCAATACAAAAATTAATTTCACAGGCAATTCAGCCGATATTAAGGATATGTCTCTCAATTTAGGCAAATCTAATTTAAACATTTCAGCAGCAATTGATAATTTTTCACCACTTGTACTAAGCTATAAGGTTGTTTCCCCTGAGCTTCATCTATCAGATATAAGCAAAGAAAAATCTCGAACTAAGAAATCCGAAGTATTAAAGGAGCTTATCAGTGAGGGTAAAGTCTCAAAGAAACATGATTCTCTAGCAGTTAAGGGAAATTTGTCGTCATCTGAGGCTAGACTATCCGATTATGAGCTTCAAAACATAGAAACCAAATTTAATCTGATAGCTGAAACCTTAAAGATTGAAGACTTCAGTGTAAAAGCGTACGAAGGAGCGATAAAAGGTAAAGCGAGTTATAGCTTTGGACAGGGTTCCGATTTTTCTATTATTTCTAATGTGCGTGGCCTCAATTTAAACAACTTCTTAAGCTCATTGAATTCAGAGAATGCTAAGAAAATACAAGGCAAAGCAAATCTTGATATAAATATATTTGGTAATGGAGAGAATTGGAATGAAATAAAAGACACATTAAAGGGGACAACAAGTGCAGAAATCCTTGACGGTGCGGTATTGGATATCAATTTAGCAGATGATGTATTAAAAGGAGTTACCGGAGTTCCGGGATTAACCTTTTTAATTTCACCTGAAACTAAGGATAAATACCCTCAGATTTTTACTACACAAGACACAGAATTCGATGAATTCAAATCCTCATTTATTATTGAAAAGGGCAAAATGGAGACAAAGAATCTCAGGATTACTTCAAAAGATTACTCAATAACTGCAAAAGGATGGATCAATCTTGACGGCAAGCTGGATCTAAAATCCAGACTTATCCTATCTCAAGGATTTTCAGAAGATTTGGAGACAGATATACCTGATACGAAATATATTACCAACAGCAGCAACCGAGTTGAAATACCTTTTATTATCACAGGAATACTTCCCAAAGCTAAAGCCAAACCGGATATTCCTTATTTAGCTAAACTAGTTCAGCGCGCTGGTATACGAAGCGTAATCGAAGGACTCACATCAGGCTCAGAGGAGCCTGAAGAGAAAAATGAAAAGGCAGAAACAAAGCCTGCTCCCAAAAAGAAACGTCTGGACAAAAAGATTTTTGATGAAATAAAAGATCTATTTTAAGGGTCAAAAAATCTCAAATAAACCACATCTTTAATTTACACTAAATTATTGTGGTTTATAATTAAGCGCTTTTTAATTTAAAACCAGGGAGTATTAAAATGAAAAAATTCATACTTGCCATCATGTTCTCCATAATTTTTATGGCTCAATATCCTCTGTTATCAAATGCGCAGCTTGAAGAAGCCTATAGCGCACATGGAGGACTTGAAACATATAAAAAATTCAATGTTGTTGAATATGACTTGAAAGACCTACCATTTAGCCCCGTAGGAGTCCTAAATGATCACCAGTTGATTGATCTCAATTCACGTCACGTACTTATTACCAGCGACACTTATAAAATCGGATTTGACGGTAATGAAGCCTGGATCACACCTAATATAGAGGCTCTGGGAATACCGCCCAGATTCTATTCCTCTACGCCATTCTATTTCTTTGGACTTCCATTTCTATTTGCAGATCCGGGAGCAAATCTGGAGCCCCTGGGAATTAAAGAACTTAATGGAAAAAAATATAATGTTGTCAAAGTAACATATGACAACGGGGTCGGCGATACTTCTAATGACAATTATGTAGCATACATTGATAAAGATACCAATCAGTTGAAGCTCGTACATTACATAGTTACCTATCCACCTTTGATGCAGGGTAAAACTATTGATGAACTTGAGCGTCATGCAGCAATGTATGATGAGTGGCAAGAAGCTGATGGACTCTCGGTACCTAAAAAGATCAGTTTTTATGTATGGTCAGAAGATAGTTTAGGCGACGAAGCGCTGGGCTTTATCAGATTTGAGAATGTTTCTTTCAAGAAAGAAAGTCCTGACCCAACAATCTTCCAAAAACCCGAAGGCGCTGTGGTAGACAACTCACACACAACGCAATAGAAATATTCCTCCCTTATGGCATAATTAAGACTCCCAAATTAAGGACGTTAAAGGAGGATGTAGTTATGGCCAGCAAAAGTTATAGAATTGAAAGTGATTCTATGGGGGAGATGACTGTACCTTCCCAGGCATATTATGGTGCCCAAACAGCAAGAGCAATAGAGAATTTCCCGATAAGCGGAATCAGAAAGCATAGTCTTTTGGTTCAGGCTATGGGCATGGTAAAACAATCTGCGGCGGAGTCCAATATGGAGCTCGGCTTACTTTCCAGAAAATTCGGCCGGGCAATTGTAAAAGCTGCCCAGGAAGTAATAGACGGCAAATTAGATGACCATTTCGTACTGGATGTATTCCAGACGGGTTCTGGCACATCTACAAATATGAATACAAATGAAGTAATAGCAAACCGCGCTAACGAAATCCTAGGTTTGAAGATGGGTGAAAAGTCCGGAGTTCACCCCAATGATCATGTTAACATGGGTCAATCCAGTAATGATGTTTACCCTACAGCAATTCATGTATCAGCTATATTAGCGATTGATCAATATCTACTACCTGGACTTAAAAACCTTCAGAAAACGCTCGCATCAAAAGCGCGTCAATTTGATAAAATTGTAAAAATAGGCAGAACTCACTTGCAAGACGCAACACCTGTAAGATTAGGGCAGGAATTCAGTGGTTATGCAAGTATGATTGAGCACGGTATTAAAAGAGTCCAGAGTGCAAAAGAAGAATTATCTGAGCTTGCGATTGGCGGTACTGCTGTGGGCACGGGAATAAATACACATCCCAAATTTGCAAGATTAGTAGCTAAAAGACTGAGTAAAATGACTAAGGCTAAATTAAGAGAGGCAGATAATCATTTTGAGGCCCAAGGATCTAAAGATGCAGTGGTTCAAGCAAGCGGATCACTTAAAACTCTCGCTGTAAGCCTTATGAAAATAGCAAATGATATTAGATGGCTCGGGAGTGGTCCTAGGTGTGGAATTGGCGAAATTCTAATTCCTCCGGTTCAACCAGGTTCGTCTATTATGCCGGGGAAGGTAAACCCTGTTATACCCGAAGCTGTATGCCAGGTAGCAGCCCAAGTTATAGGTAATGATCTAACTATCACAATTGGGGGGCAGTTTGGTAATTTCGAGCTAAATGTTATGATGCCGGTTAAAGGACATAACCTGCTTCAGTCTATTGAACTCATAGCAAGAGTATCAAATGTATTTGCCGACAAATGCGTCAAAGGAATTAAGGCGGATAAAAAGCGCTGTGAGGAAATGATCGAGAAAAGTTTAGCTATGTGTACTAGCCTCGCGCCAGTAATTGGTTATGACGGAGCTGCTAAGATTGCTAAAGAGGCGTACGAAACAGGTAAAACTGTAAGGGAAGTTGCCCTTGAGAAAAAAGTTCTACCTGCAGCTAAATTAAATGAGCTTCTTGATCCATGGTCTATGACCGAACCGGGAACAAAAAAATAATTTATTAAATCATATAGGGGACGTAGAATCTACGTTCCCTATATACTCTCAAATGCTTTAGCTACGATTTCTTTTCCACCTGTTAAAACCATATCTTTGTGAGTTAAGCTAACCCGGTCAAAATCCCATGATAATATTTTTTTGATAGATTCTCTTGCAATTTTTCTATCGCGCAACATAAACCACTTTATTAATCTTGGAATATCCGCTTTACCGTAAACACCATCAAGCCAGGTAAAAATTTTAGCTCCTAGGAATTGTTGATCTGCAAAATTAAATAAAAGATCAGTGAAAATCACCGTCCTACTGGATGGATGAAAAAACACGACTTCATTTAGAGAAGGAATTCCTTGAAAAAACTCGCACTCAAATTCACCAATCCACTTTTGAGGAATTTCATCTGTTAACTCACTACTCAAACTTATATCCTTTCGTTTTTTTGGCAGACCCGGCGCGCACCAAACTTCCGCTTCCGGATACCGGGAAATATATTCTCCGATATGCATATGATGAAATTTATTAGGCGCAACTATATATTTGACAACTCCAATCTCATTTAATTCATTCATAAGACTATTCTCAAAAAAAACTGGTGAATGAAGAATAAGATCACCCGAAATTAAGCGAATTACTGTCATACGCCCACCAAAATTAATACCTAGAAGTTTATGAGAAGATTCTACAGTCCAAATATCCTTGTCTAAGGCCAGAATACGATTTGTCATAACTCATAGTTAACATACCGCCTTTTTTAATATCAAGGAAAATTTTGCTGATTTAGAATCCTTCACATTTTATGATTATCCTGTATAAAATCCCTATAATAATGTATGCTAGAGCTTCAAATATAATAGTTCACTATCTACTTGGGAGGACTTACAATGTTCAGGCTTTCAATTTTGGCAATCATAATATTTCTTCTTCCATTATTTGCATGCAGTAGTATCAAAACAGGAAAAAATATTGCTATTGATTCACCTCTTAAGAAATCCCGAAAGAACCAATCACTAAGTGAAGCAAGACAGGTGGTCGAAAAATCTAGAAGACAATTAGATAATTGTCTTGAGGAATATTCAGGGGATGAAACCAAATGTAAGAGAGAAAAAGAGAACTATGATCAGGACGTAGAAGAGTATGTTTCTCTTCAAGCAAATTGACATTCTTACATGGTCTTAAAGATGTTACATATTCCTAAAAAGATTTGAAAGAATAATTATCCAAAAATAAGAGACAGGTACTTGCAACATGGCTAAATATATTATGATGAGTGTTTTAACGGATGAAGGCCGAAAGACTATGAAAATGAGGCCTGAGCGTATACAAGAAGTTAACAAAGAGATGGAAAAAATGGGGGTCAAAGTGATTACTCAATATGCTGTAATCGGGCCCTACGATTTCATTAACATAGTTGAAGCCCCGGATAATGAGACTATAACAAAAGTATCCACGGAATTGGGTGCGCGCGGGACTATTCAGATAATGACGCTTGCGGCCATACCAATCTCAGATTTTGAAAAACAATTGGCAAAAAAACCTAAGAAAAAATCAAAGAAAAGGCAGCAAAATTAGTAGAATTCTAATAAACATCTAGATTAAATTCTCTGTCTAATAGATTTAGAACCTAATCTGAAAATCAAAGATAAAATCAACTTCAGCTATTTCACTCGTCGGACCTTCTATGGGTATCTGTACAGCAAAGCCAGGACTTACTCTCTTGCCGAATCTAATACCAGGAGTTATAAACAAATCTGTTTTTTCATTGTTATCATCACTGGTTAGCGTGTAACCATCAAATTCAAAAAAAATAGTTGGGTCTATTAACTTTATTGGAAAGATAACACCTGCGGCAGCTCCATAATTAACCCTAAACTCAAAGTCATCTCCCTGAAATTTTTAGCATTAAATATGTAATCCGTCCCAAGATTTGCCTGTAAACTAAAGGCGCCTTTCCAAATAGCTCCTGCAAGATATGGAGTGGCGGTGAACCCCTGATATATATGTAGGGAGATCTCTTCTTTAATTAGTTACAGCGGAAAGTCTCCCCTGTCCATCGGTAAAAGCTGTAGGAACTACAAACTCTAGTCCTGCAGAAAGAACAGAATTGGAAGAAGTATTTAAAAACTAGAAGCGGACTTGGAAATCCATTAGGAAACTAAGTTTGGATACATCGCTGTCAGGTCCTGATACCGGAACTTGTATTCCAAAACCGGGGCTGAATTTTCTACCCAAACGAACACCGGATGAAACAAAGGTGCTTGTCTTACCAACTGTATCGGAGGTTAATAAAGAATATCCGTCAAATTCTGCATATATAACAGGCGAAGCTATTACTGGAATGTTTGCCCCAATTGAGGCTCCGTAATTAACTCTAAATTCAAAATCGTTACCCTCAAGTTTACTTGCGTTTAATACATAATCTGTTGAAACATTTCCTATTATATTGAAGATACCCTTCCAAGCAGCACCTGAGAGGTATGGAGTTATGGTCCAAGCCGATTGCAAGTTTATAGGGAAGTTCTTTCTATATAACAAAACTGTCCTTAATCTTTCTATGTTGTCTTTAAAAGCAGTTGGGAGAACTAGACTCATACCCCCCGTAAGGACAGAACCCGTTCCTTGAAATAGAACGTGCTTTCCTCCAACTAAAACATTAGCAAATTCAAAACCGTCGCTTATATTGTCATCGCCAACTTTAACCTCATTAACTCCAGATTGTGCAATCTGGACATAAATACCCCAAATATTATCCGCTGAAGGAACATCGATCCTGCCTGAATAAAAAATGAATTCTCCACCTAGATTTTCCTTAACATTTACTATTTGCATATCGGCAACAATTCTTCCTATAGGAATTGGTGACTCAAGTGAGAACGAATATGCCAGGTCTATTGCTTCAGTTTTATTGGGTGTAAAATTAATAGGACCACTTATTGACATAAATTGGTTTGAAAACGGATTTATTACACCAACCTGTCTGTCGTGAATAAAATTTTTCGTGGGGTTTACTATATAGGCCAGTATCTTTGCGGGAATAAAGCCCGTATCTTCAAGCCAGTCAGAGGTCTTCTCCATTGCATAACCAAGAGGAACACCAAGAAGAGGGGTAAATATCAAATCCGAGCCTGAGGGGGTTTCTACAAGACCCTCAATTGTATACTCAAACAAGGTACTTTGCACTGCAGAGCCAAGAGCTGAGACCCAAAAACTATGTCCCATCTGTCTATAATACAAATAGTTAACCGAACCGATTATCGGATGCGTTATAAGGTTAGTAAAAAAGTCGTCGCCATCCTCAAACTCGGGCCATTGGGTTATATTATCCCACCATTTAGAAAAGGAAGTGTCGAATATTCGGCTATTTTTATTTCTTACATAAAACCACCTTGCAACCCATTGAAAGCTATAAGCTATTGCCGTGTCCCGGAGAAATTCATTGGTCCCTAATTTTTGCTCTCTTGAAACGGGCCCCGAAACTTTATCTTGGCTTATTGGGCTGTTAAAACTATCAAGTAACAGGCTTTCCTTGTAATGATTATAATAAAGCTCACGAATCTCAATATCATCGGCCGGGGATTGATTTGCCGATCCTAAAAACAATAAAACAATTAATATAATGCTAACTATTCTAGTCATAATAGTTCTGATCAAAAATTCTCATAGATTGTGCAAGTATAATTTGGGGAGATAAGATACATGCAAGACTCAAAAATTTAAAGGCATTACTTTATATCAAGCAACTTTCTTACTCGTTCTTCCCAAGTATATTCTTTAATATCAGATGCTGCCCTATTAGCAATCCTGTCGGCTAGATCACTATCCCTAAGCACTTTCTCTATTCCTTGATAAAGCGCATCTGTGCTGTCAGGCTCAACAAGAACGGCATTTACCTTGTCTTCTAAAATTTCTTTTACAGACGAGATAGACGTTGCTATTATAGGTCGTGCCGCCGCCATATATTCAAACAATTTTATTGGGGACGTGAATTCCTGAGCTATTGCCCCCCCCTTAATAGTCATTTTACTCGTGTAGGGCATTACCAGTACATCTGAAGCCTGGAGATATAACGCTACACTTTTATGTGGAACAAAGCCAACTAATTCGAAGTTTTGAGCGTCCTTGGATTCGGCTATTCTTCTATATCTATCCACATCCTCATCTAACCCTCCGACTATTAGAAAATGAGCATCCTTTAATCTTTGAGCGATTTCTATTAAAGATTCAATCCCTCTACCTTCATATATGTTTCCAGCATAACAAACAATTCTCTTATCTATAGGAAGCCCTAGATTTTCTCTACATTCTATCTTCGAGGGAGCATCTTGAAATCTCTGGAGATCAACTCCATTATGAGCTACTACTAATTTATCTTTCGGCAATCCCTGATTGAGGTAAATTTGAGACAGCCCTTTTGAATTTGCGGAAAATCGGATTAGATACTTAGAATTCTTAAATGAATTAAAAAGTGAGGCGCCACCTTTCACCAACGGATGATGCGCATCGTACACAGTTGAAATCTTAAAAAATTTAGTGGCAAAGTATGCAAAGACGATGTTCCTCGTAACAACAATGTCATAGCTTTTACGTCTAAAGAATTTAATATATAGGGATGCAAGAAAGCCATGAATGATATTCCTTAAAAAAGTGCTGCTGAAATAAGGAAAAGATGTAAGTCTAAAATTAGATTTAACCCCGTAATATTCGAACAATTGAGTCCGGTTCCTATTTGTGGGCATTATTAATTCGGTTTCAACTCCAAGCCTATCCATAGCTTGGCACATCTTCATTATATGTATAGCGCTTGCGCCCCTTGAGAAAAGCTCAGGACTACCAACGTATATAGCTCTTAATTTTTTATCGTTAGACACAATAATATCGTTTGATCTCATTTATATATAGGATTCTTTTTTGAGGCTATTTATATAATATTAAACAAACTTAGATCAGTAAACTCTATTTTCTTTTCAGATACAAATTAGAAATACATTTAACTCTAAGATATAATAAGCCATTATTCCATGGAAGTTGGACAATTTCACCACTCACACACAAGTTAACGAAATATATCCGTAACAAGGGCTAGGTCTGATTATGAAAATAAAATCAATTAGAGGCTTTCACGACATACTTCCGAAAACCATCAAAAGGTGGCGCTACATAGAAGACTCGGCAAAGCGAATCTTTGAACTTTATGGTTTTTCCGAAATTAGAACTCCGGTGCTCGAATTCACTGATGTTTTCGCACGTAGTCTGGGTACAACAACAGATATAGTTGAGAAAGAAATGTATACATTTACCGACCGCGACGGTTCATCCCTCACTCTTCGCCCAGAAGGCACTGCAGGAGTTGTGAGGGCATATATTGAGGATTCTATGCATGCTAAGTCTCCGATCTCTAAACTCTACTATACAGGGATGATGTTCAGACACGAAAGGCCCCAAAAAGGCCGCTTCCGAGGGTTCTATCAGATTGGGGCTGAGCTAATTGGACCTGAAGAACCAGCTTCAGACGCCGAGCTTGCAGCAATGCTTTGGAGATTCTTTGAAGAAATAGAGTTAACTCAGTTTTTGGAGTTTGAGATAAGTTCTCTTGGCGATCAGAACTGCAGGCCACAGTACAAGGAAAAGCTGGTTCAACATTTCACTCCTCAAAAAGAAAAGCTCTGTGAAGACTGTCAAAAAAGGCTGCAAGCAAACCCTCTTAGAATACTCGACTGCAAGCAGAAAAAGTGCAAAGAAATAGCAGCCGAAGCTCCTTCCATGCTGGACAATTTATGTGATGATTGTAAGAGCCACTTCAACTGCGTTAAAGACAATTTGACAAGCGTAGGCATTCCGTTTTCTATAAATCCCAAGATTGTCAGGGGTCTTGATTATTATACTCGAACAGTATTTGAAATTACGACGGATGAGCTTGGCTCTCAAAATGCGGTTGCTGCCGGCGGCAGGTATGATGGACTGGTCAATGAACTAGGTGGACCCGCTACGGCGGCTGTTGGATTTGCAATTGGAATTGAAAGATTAGTTCTTCTTCAGGAGAAAGCGCTTCCTGAAGGATTCCAGAAAGAAATCGACGTTTTTATTGCGCACCTGGGAGAGGACGCGAGGAAAGAAGCATTTCCTCTAGCTTTTAACCTTAGAAAAAAGGGCGTATCTGTTGAGACAGATTATGGGAGCAAAAGCCTTAAGAGCCAATTGAAAAGGTCCGACAAATTAGGTGCAAATTTCACATTCATTATAGGAGAAGATGAATTAAAACAAGGTGTTGTTAAAGTTAGAAATATGAAAGAAAGTAAAGAAGAAGATATAAAACTTGAAGACATTATAAACTTATCTGAAAAGTTTCTATCCTGATTATTAGATAAGGCAAATTAATTCAGATTTTATTTAAACTTAATTTGATAACGCCGCTCTGAACAAATTTTGATCCAATTCATATGAACAACTTATTACTCAACTTTTTTAGAACATTTTGCGCAATATGCCGATCCTTCGTAGATCTCAGCCCCACACACGCAAGTAGAAATTACGTTTGGTTTTACTAATGCCTTTACCCTTCCCAGAGCTTTATCAGCGTTTATATGAAGAAACTCTAACTCCTGCTCACATTTTTCAATTTCTTTCTCTATATTTTCAATATCTTTGCACTTAGTCTCAATAATCTCCTCATTTATAATCCTTTTATACTTAAAAGTTCTATAGAGTATATTGCCCATTTCCAAGACATTGCCTGATCTTCTTTTTCTAAGATTTCTTATACGATTTTTTATGAGTACTGTGTCATAAGCTTCCTTTGATCTAATATTTAAAATCCTGAGCCCTTTGTTTACTCCATCTTTGAATTTATTAAACAAATATTTGGTTTCGGATATTTCAGACATTCCCGATCTCCTTAATAAACTTATGCATGTTCAGCATGAATTGTCGAAAATAAGATACTTGAATATCAATAAAGACAAAACCACAATAAACTAGAAATGATCAAAAGTAATTGACTGAGCATTGAGATTAATTATTCTTAACCTATAATATTGAGTAAAGAGTCAACGTATAATATAATTAGGAGTATGATGGGCAGATACTTAAAGGGGATAAGTTAATAGAGGTAAAGTCCTCTTTCTCAACTTTGAGGTTCAAATTACCCACCGAATATAATTTCTAAAAAGCAATTTTGATTCATAAAAATACAGGACAATGGAGAACAAATGCACCACTTAATCAGATCCCTGCATGCTTCAATCTATCATAAAATGAGGTTGAATTTAATATTGGGAATATGTCTTTTGGCTATTTTATTAAGCATATCCTTTTTAAACCATTATTGTGCTTCGGACGAATCCGTCAAAGCGTCTGAGCAAGCTGAATATCCAGATCATGAATACCCAGAACATGAATACAAGGGACTTATCGCAGCTCTTGATGACCCTAGCCCCATTGTTAGAGCAAAGGCAATAAACAAGTTAGCAAAACTAAATTACCAACCAGCTATACCGAATATAGCTGAATTTATTGGGGCAGACAATATATATACCAAAATTGCTGCTACAAATGCAGTAGCGGTTATGGATCAGTTAACGCCTGATACAATTAACCTCATAATTGAAAACCTGAGCCATAAAGATAATAGAGTAAGATACGCATCAGCCCTAGCGCTTCTAAAATATGAGAATCTAAACGACATACAAGCCCCTCAAATAATTGAGCTTTTAAGTGATGAAGACTGGGAGATAAGAATGGCAGCAGTAATAATAATCAAAGAAAATGCGGAAGTTTCGAAAGGACATATAACACAAATATTGAAGCTAATGAAAGATGAAAATCCTGATTTTCGAGCGGCATCATTAGCAGCTTTAGGAGAACTGGGGACTTACGGCCAAAAGCATGCAAAAGCGATCCTCCCACTTCTTGATGATAGTAATCCCAATGTCCGAATAAATGCCACAAGTGCAATAGGCAATTTTGGCTCTTCATCTGTAGGATACTCGAATGAAATAGCTAAATTGGTGAGCGATCCAAACATCCATGTTAAAACAGCAGCGCTTAAATCTCTTGGTAAAATTGGCAACATAAATAAAGAACAAATATTACTTGTAATAAGTTTTCTAAATAGCAAAAACAAATCAATTGCAAGTGCAGCCATAGAGGCTCTCGCAAATATATGTACTGTTAACAATGAGGCAATAGATCTAGTCGCTTTAGAACTTAGGAATCCTGAAACCAATGTAAAAATCGGAGCCCTATATTCTCTTGCAATAATTGGTAAAGCAGCCAAGAATAAAACTCCAGAAATAGCGCTATTGTTGGAAAATCCAAACCCTAGTGTTCGACTAGCAGCCTTAACTGCACTCTCGGACATGGGGGACTCAGGGATGGAAGAAGCTCCAAAAATTGCCAAATTGCTCCAAAATCCTGATCAAACAGTGAGTCTTAAAGCAATTAGCGTAATGAAGGAAATGGGGGACCCTATAGGAGACTATACAGATATTTTTATTGAAATGCTTAAAAGCAAGAATGACCTAATTCGAATTAAAGCCTCTCAGGCATTGGGAACGGCAGGAGCTAGCGCAAGCGCGCAACTCCCTCAGATAGTTGAATTACTAGTGAATAACAATATTGAGCTACGAGGAATAGCGGCTTCCACTCTAGGAAAACTAGGCGAACATGCTAAACCGGCATTGCCAAAATTAGAAGAACTCCTAGTAGACGACAATCCCGTAATCCGTTCTTCGAGTCTAAAAGCATTAGGGGAAATGGGGCCTAACGCTACTGACCAGGTCGATAATATAGTAGTGTTGCTTAGCGACTCTGACCGCGATGTTCGGGCTGATGCGGCGTTTGCCTTAGGTCAAATAGGTTCACTAAATGATAATCAAATAGCGGAGCTCGCAGCACTCTTAAATGATGAAGACAAAAAAGTCCGATATAGAACCGCACTCGCTGTTGGGCAAATCGGCGCTCCAGCAGAGAAATATGCCCCCCAAGTTGCAAACCTATTGAACGATCCAGATGAACTCGTCAGCAAAAGCGCTGCAAAAGCCTTATCCACCTTAGCGCCCGAGGATTCAGATCAAGCAGCAAATATAAGCTCGTATATTAGTGAGCTTAGTAATGACCAAAAAATTAACAGAGTCAAAATTGTCGCGGGATTAGAGACATTAGGCATAATGGGGAATACCGCAAAAGAACAAGGTTCAATTGTCGCAGAACTTCTTTTAGGGCCGACTGCCATAGTTCGTTCAAATGCGATTATTACTCTCGAAAAAATGTCCCCGCTAGATAGTAAAGCAATACTATTTATTCTCGCATCTACTTATGTGCATCCTGCTGAGACTGCCAAATTGAGACTCCTTGCTCACGAAGTCGCTGATGGAAATAAGGAATCCGAAATACTAATTTCATGGCTAGGCAATAGTGATAAGAAAACTGCTTCTAACAAAGATATTGAAAACAGCTCTCAAACTTTAAATGTTCTAATAGATAGTTGGGATTTTACGGAATCACACAAAGAGATGAGGGATGACCTCGTCATAGCAATATCTGAAATAGTCAATAGCGGTAACTGGACCAAAAATGATATTCCAACCCTCAAAATAGTATCTGATGGTTTTAAATCAAATGGCTATACTCAGCAGTCCGATCAAACAAGCGCAAAGATCAAAGAAATTGGGGAATAATCTATCTCTTTAGAAGTCCCTCATAAAACAATATTCTTTTTTCAGGTATCATACCGTGCTTAAAATCACCAATAGAATGCTCGTGGTGTTTTGAATAAATCTACTATATTTCACATGTATTCATTAGTCCGAGCAATTTTAGGATAATTCATGTTTGGCAAAAAGATATATTACGGCTGGTACATAGTAGCAGCCTCGCTGTTAATTATAATTCTAGATGGACTGTTACTATATTCCTTTGGAGTATTCCTACCCTACATTAATGAAGAATTTGGATTTACACGAGCTGAGGGTTCTGCTCTCTTTTCATTCAGATCAATTATTCTAGCTCCTGGTTTTATAATAGCAGGAAGGCTTATTGATAAATACGATCCCAGATGGGTAATTTTCGGTGGTGGATCAATTGCGGCACTTGGAATGATCCTCTCAGGATTTGCTCAAAACACCTGGCAACTAATATTATTCTATAGCGTATTTGTCGGATTAGGCGACACCGTTTTATACATAACATGCGTTGCTGTTGTTAGCAGATGGTTTACAAAAAGAAGAGCTTTTGCAATCGGCATTATCACAACTGGGGTACCATTGAGCGGATTGCTAACTAATCCTCTCACCGCATCACTCATTAACAACTTTGGTTTTAGACACGCGCTGTTCTCGCTAGGTGGAATTATGCTGATTGTATTACTCGTCGCTTTTGTTATGAGAGGATATCCTAAAGACATGGGTCTTAAGCCCTATGGAGAAGAAAATGATGATGAAGAGAATGCGGTAGCTAATAATAACAACTCAAGCAACAACAAAAAGGACTGGACAGCTCTTGAAGCCATTTCGACACCATATTATTGGGTAATGTACTTAATGTATACCCTAGCATTCATAACGTTCTTAATAATTGTTACCCAGTTTTACAACTTTGAAATCGATCTGAAAATTTCTGCATTAGCAGCAGCAGGACCTCCAGCGGCTATCGGTTTTGGGAGTATAATTGGCAGAACAATTCTTACTTCTCTACTGGCAGAAGTTCTAGAATACCGTAAGGTTTTGTTTGTTTGTCTTGTAGCCCAGGGAAGTTCTATCATACTGCTTCTTACATTTGATCAAATCTGGGCATTTTATCTTTTCGGATTATTATTCGGATTCTTCTATAGCGCCTGCATTCCTATATTCCCGACATTGCTTGCGAAGTTCTTCGGTTTAAAGGCAATGGGGACAATATACGGAATATTCGGCACTTCCTATTCAATTGCAGCTATCGGCGCTCCTATTTTAGCGGGATATGTTTTTGATATAACTGGCAGTTATTATTATCCGTTCCTTTTTGCTATTGCATGTTGTTATTTAGCTGCGCTAGGTACTTTCTTCTTAAAAACTCCGCCTCGGAAACCTGTTCAAATCGAATCTTCAGGTTAATAAGAACAACTGCTTAGAGTCACAATTACAGTATCTTGAAAAAAATAAAACAATGTGCAGAAACACAATACGATTAATCAGAGAAGAAGGTAAAACGCTTTATCGGAACTTAAAAGAAGAGTTCTATTTAAACCATGCGGGTTTAAAAAACAAGACAGACCTAACAGAAATACTAAAATCATGCAGGGATCTACTAGAACCTGAGGTTTTTCAATCATTAAAAAATGCTAGCCTAAAGACTAAAGAAGATAGGAACGGCATCAAACTAATGCTAAGCTTTCTTGCAGAAACAATACTCCTTAGCAAATCTTCTAAAATTGAAGACAGCATCCTCGACATTGAATCAACATCTATATTCAATGTCGGAAAATCTAAAATCCCATTCAGGAAATCTAAATCGGCATTACTTACAAAATCAAAAAAACAGGATACAGAGGATATCGAAAAAAAGAGAGAAGCGATATTAGCAAATCTTAATCAACTTTATTTAAGAAAATATGCATATTTGCAAAAGGACTCTCACGACCTCGGACACTCAAGCTACTTAAATTTATACGAATTCACAGAGAATCATAACTCCTCCGATCTTATAGAAAGAGCAAAAGAACTGATTAGAGATACAGAATATATATCACGAGATTTACTAAGTTGGTTTCTATTGAAACGAATGGATATTAAGCTTAAAGATGCAAGCGCCAATGACATGTTTTATCTCCTAAATTCATTTGAATTAAAAGAAGCCTTCCCAAAATTAAATCCACATTCTATGGCTCAAGCTCTTTTAGATGAAACAGGGATATTACTGCCAGCTGAGATAAAGTTCGATACGGAAAAACGGAAAGGGCATATCAACGGGAGTACATCTTATATTAATAATCCCGGAGTTGAAATGCTAATATCAACAAATCTCCAAGGCGGCATTTCAGATTACGAATCCTTTTTAGAATCTTTTGGAGAAAGTCTTTGTTACGGATTCACCGATCGAGAGGATCATTTCGAATTTGCATATCTAAGAGAAAAATCGTTTGTGAAGATTTTCTCAGTTTTATTTAAGAATCTTATATTTGAACCAACATGGCTAAAAAAGCGCTTTAGACTTGATGCTGAGAGTGATTTTCTCAAATTCATGCATCTAAGACGGCTTATTCAACTCAGAATCCTTTGCGCCAAAGTAATTTTTGAAGTTGTATTATATCAAAGACAAGACAATAAATCCGAAATGTATAGAGAGATAATGGAGATTGCTAATCATTGTAAACCTTATTCTAAGGACTACTTATATGATATTCAGCCACATTTATGTTCACTGGATTCATTTAAAGCAACTATTTTAGAGGCACAAATGAGGGGATATTTAATAGAAAATTACGATGAAGAGTGGTGGAGAGAGAAAGATGCAAATGACTCCTTAATTCATATATGGGAAACAGGAGGCAGAACTTCTGCAAGCAACCTATCAGGAAAATATGGATTTGAAGATTTCAATATTACTAATTTGCTTCAAAGTTTTGAAGAAGTTTTAGGTTAACAATTCAAACTTATTAAAACTCCAAACCCAATCTATCACCAACAGCCAAGCTCTAAGGATTTAATACCACTTTTCCAAATTGACTTCTATCCTCAAGCATTTTCTGAGCTTGAGCCGCTTCTGATAAAGGAAAGGTCTTGTCAATTACCGGCTTAAACCGGTTTAGGTAAACCATGTTGATCACGCTGATTAAATTTTGCCTTGGCGCATTGAAGACTGTAACACCCAGAACCGACAAGTCTCTCATGATTACGGGCCCGAAATTAAAGGTTGTCTGTCCTCCGCCCACAACACCTACAAGTAGAATTCTTCCCTTAGCTTTAAGGGATTTTAGGTTGTTATCCCAAGCTGATGCTCCAACCTGATCAAAAATGAGGTCTACTCCTTTACCCTCGGTTATATTTTTAACTTCTTCTGCAAAATCTGAAGTATTGTAATTTATAGTAGCATCAGCCCCAAGTTCTTTTACCTTTTTAAGTTTTTCATCGCTACCAGCTGTAGCAATTACATAAGCCCCGCCTTCCTTCGCGACTTGAACTGCAGCGCTTCCTGTACCGCTTCCCGCAGCATGAACAAGAACAGTTTCATCATTTTGCAACCCGCCTCGGTCATATAAGCCATACCATGCCGTAACATAACAAACCGGAAGAGCGCTCGCATCATCATAAGACACTTCATTAGGTATAGGAACTACATTTGAAGCAGGCACTTTTACATACTCTGCAAATCCACCGTAAAAGTTAACTCCCATAACAGAAGGTCCCTTTGGTGTTTTAATAGTAGGATCTATAACAACTCGCGTACCAGGAGTTAAATCTTTCACATTCTTACCTACTTCCTCAACATCTCCTGATGCATCTACACCACCGATATGAGGCAGCTCTACAGGTCTCGGGGATTTCCCAGCTCTGAGTCTTAAATCCAAGTGGTTTAATGATGCAGCCTTAACGCGGACCAAAACTTCATCATCACCTATTTCAGGCATAGCCACATCTTCAAATTTAAGAACGTCAACTTCCCCAACTTCATGGTAACGAATCGCTTTCATTTCTCAGCTCCTATACAATACAGATTTAAATTTAGTTCGAAATCATTTTACTACATCTAAATAAAAACTGTAGTCCAATACATGATTTTGACAGCAATTTTGAACTGTTGAAGATGTAAATTTAATGAGGTAGCCTTTGAAACCATGTAGTTAGTAGTGAGGAACTTTATGTTTGGAATCGGAACAAGTGAAATACTCATAGTTTTAGTAATCGCTTTATTACTCCTTGGGCCTAAAGAAATACCTAAAATTGCGAGAACCATAGGCAGGGGGATGAGAGAGCTAGAAAGGGCTAAAGATGAATTAAAGAAGACGATAGAATTTGAAGCAGAGAAAGATGACTCTGATGCTTCCGCAAAAACTTCAGAGAAAAAAGAAACCAAAGATCAGGATTCCACCCCACCAGATGATTTGGGCAATTTACCCTCAAAACACATTTAAAAGATAGATATGAGTAAAGTTGCCGTTTTTGAATACTACCCTGATACATCAAATATCAAGCTAAATCTTCCAAACGGGGAAGTAACAGAAATAGAAATTAACCCTGGCTGGGCTTTTGGAAAAGGAAACCATCCAACCACCAAGCTTTGCATTCAGGCTCTTGAGAAATTATTTAAAAATGAACAATTTGAGAGCATGCTGGATGTAGGTTGCGGTAGCGGGGTGCTCTCAATAGCTTCTGCAGCTCTTGGAGCTGAATATATAGTCGGAGTTGATATAGATAACACAATTACCCTTGAAGCTAATTCAAACAAAGAGCAAAACGGGTTCTCTTCTAAAATAAAGATAATCCTGGGATCAATTGAAGATGTGCCCGGAAAATTTGATCTAGTTGTGTCTAACATCTTGATTGATTCTATAATTGTCATCAGCACTGAGCTGAAAGAAAGAGTATCCTCTCAAGGTACCCTACTTCTTTCTGGTATTAAGGATGAACAGAAAAATCGAGCAATCGACAAGTTTTCCGAGCTTGGTTTTCATTTGAAAAAGGAATACCAAGAGAAAGAATGGGTGGCTCTAGTTTTCAAGCAATAACTTCTTTTTCCAATAGGAAACAAAGATCCAAAGTATATTTTAGAAAGCTTGGCCAATGCTTATAAAGAACTGTATCCTTCTAATCCCGGGTTCAGGATTGAGTGCGTAGCCTACATCAAACCTTACTGGACCAATTAGCGTGTCATATCTAAGTCCTAACCCCGGAGCATACTTTAAGTCCGCCAGATCAAAACTCCACTCTTCGGTATAAACGTTACCATAATCCATAAAAGCCACACCGCCGAAATCTCCATATATCGGATATCTAACCTCAAAGCTGCCCACTAATAGAGAGTTACCTCCAAGCGGATCGTTCTTGTCATCAAGGGGGCCTAGTTTCTGAAAAGGAAAACCTCTCATGCTTGTACTACCGCCTGCAAAAAACCTTTTAAAAATAGGAATATCGAGAGTCTGGGTAGAACCAAAGGGCTGAATAACGCCAATTGTCAACTTCTTTGCGAAAATAATGTCCCGGTATTTCTTATATCCTCTAAGTTCTATTGTTCCTTTTAAGTAATTCACATCCGATCCTAATGCTGTAAAAGAAGACTCAAGACCTGTAGAAACTACTGTGCCTCGAGTAGGGTTAAGTACGTTATCAGTAGTATCCCTTTCAAGTCCCAGATTGATGAATGTCAGAAAGAAATTTTCTCTACTTCGCTCCTCCGGAGTTCGAGTAGCGCTATCTTCAATCTTAGAGAACTGCATATTTAATGAACTGAAAACAGAATAATATTTCCAAAAATCTTTTGTCAGAGCTGCAGTTGCGAGGAAACTTCTGCCTTTAAAAGAAGGAACATCGTCTCTTTGAAAATTGAGAGTTCCAGATAGCTCTGAATTTTTGCCGGCTATAAAGGGCTGTATTACAGATGTCTCAATTCTCTGTGTAATAAAAGAAAACTTGCCTGCTACTTCGAATCTTCTTCCGCCTCCAAAGAAGTTCCTTTGAGTCCAAATCACCTGCCCTCTGAGCTTGTCCTCTGTTCCGAACCCTCCTCCGATCTTAACCGAACCTTGTTTCCTTTCTTTTACAACTATTGCTATATCCGCGATTTGTTTTTCATCGTCGTACACAGGATCAATCACAACTGATCTAAAAAGACCGAGCTGAAATATATTTGCCTGTGTTTGATTAACTTTGTTTAAAGAAAATGTTTCTCCTTCCTTAAATTCTGCCTCTCTCTCTACGATGTAGCTTGCAACATTCTCATTTCCCTCTACTTTCAATAGACCAAATTTATATATCAAGCCAGGTTTGACTACAAACTTTGCCCTGGCCCATTTTTCCCTTCTATTTACTAACGCTTCACCTTCAATTTCTGATTTTGGATATCCATTATTAGAAAGAATCTCAGAAATTACCCCTTTGGTTTGTTGATAGCCATTAGGGGAAAATGTTTTATCAACTTCAAGCGGTATCGCCTTAGCAACTTGTTTTTTTATTTCTTCACTAAGATCACCCTCAAACTTAAGATCAATATTAGTAAGTACTACGGGTTCTCCCTCTTGTATATTAATTTTAATTTCAACTCTAGTTTCATCTTTATTGTATTTAGTTTCATAAGTGGCCTTTGCATCATAGTAGCCATTATTAGCATAGAGCCTCTGAATCCTTACCATATCGTCTTTTATAACTTCCTCATCAAAAACAGGCTTTTTTACCCAGAATTTAATAGAAGGAAATTCAGTACCTATGACTTGTTCAATCTGCTGCTTCGTTACAACTTTAGCCCCTTCAATCTTTACTTTAGAAATACGGACAACTGACTCATCTTCAACGCTTGTATCAGAATTATCAGTGGTTTCTGATATGTTTTCTCCTGATTGTGTATTTTCTGATGATGTGTTTTGCTTTTGATTCTCCTTTTCGTCAACAATTTCATCAAGGGCTTTAGGAGAATCATCTTGTTCCAATACTTGTGATTGGCTTTCTTCAAGCTCTGGCTTATCATCACCACTTTCTTGAGAAAAAACCTCGGGTGAGAAATTAATAAACAGTAGACATATAAGGATAGAAAATATGGATGTGAGGAGAGATTTGTTCATATACAAATAAAATTTATGATTTTTCCCTGATTTTACTGATGAGAGCTAACTTTATTATGCTGAACTTAACTTAATATTCAACATAATACCACAAATTTTTATTCTATATATCTAACAATTTAGGAGAATTAGCAATTAATTTTTGTCAAGTGTTGACAATAAGAGACTAAAGTCTTTATACTCCAACAATGGCTGGTTAATCTCGATTAACGAGGATGCGGTAATTAAGAATAAAATTAATAGAAACCTACTATGGAAAAACTAGGCGGCCTTTTTAATCCAAGTTCTCCAGAAATGGAGGCAATGGCAGATTTAACTTATTACATAATTGCCATATCTATAGGAATATTAGCAATTATAGTAGTCGCAGTCACTTATATTATTATCCGCTACAGAAAAAGCTCCAACGACTCAAGTGAACCTTATCAAAATTTTGGCGATACACGCCTAGAAATAGTCTGGACCGTAATACCAATAGCAATTGTAGCTGTTCTGTTTCAGCTTACCTGTAGTACAATGAAGGCAGTTGACCCCCCTATAGGAGATCACGAACCGGATATAGTGGTGATTGGACATCAATGGTGGTGGGAATTTTATTATCCTAAGTCAGGAGTACTTACAGCTAATGAATTACACATGCCTGTGGACAAGAAGCTGCTGCTCCGCATTGAATCAATTGATGTAATACACGACTTCTGGGTTCCGGAGCTCGGACGTAAAATAGATGCCATTCCCGGACATACTAATCATATATGGATAGGCGCTGGCGAACCCGGGATATTCCTTGGCGCATGCGCCGAGTTTTGCGGTACTCAACACGCTAATATGAGAATAAGAGTAATAGCTGAAACTGAAGAAGAATTTAACGAATGGCAACAACAACAATTAGTGGTACCGAGAACTCCAAGATCTGGGATTGCAGGAAAAGGGGCTGAGTTATTTAGAACAAAGGCTTGTATGAACTGCCACACTATTGCGGGTACTCCGGCGGCAGCGCGTATAGGGCCCAACTTGACTCATCTCAATAAAAGACAGACAATCGGGGCTGGTGTACTTACAAATAGCCCTGAAAACCTTACTAAATGGCTCGTTAATCCCCAGAAATACAAGCAGGGGGCGCTTATGCCAAATATGAAACTCACTGATTCAGAAGTAAATGCGATTGTCGCATATTTGGAGGCTCTAAAATGAGCAGTAAAATTCCACTAGTTCCTGAAAATATTACACCGCTTCCAGCCCTTAAAGAAAACGAGGGCATGTTAAGCTGGGTATCCTCAGTTGACCACAAACAAATAGGGATTATGTACCTTATTTCTACTCTGGTGTTTTTTCTTATTGGAGGACTTGAAGCACTCGTAATCCGTATGCAGCTCGCTAAACCAGAGTTCGATTTTATTTCGCCTGAGGTATACAACCAAATGTTCACTATGCACGGAACTACTATGATCTTTTTCGTAGTTATGCCTTTTCTGATCGGCTTGGGAGTATATCTTGTACCGCTTATGATCGGAGCTAGAGACATGGCTTTTCCCAGGCTTAACGCACTTAGCTTCTGGCTGGTTGTCTTTGGTGGAATTCTTCTCTACTACAGCTTTCTAACTCAGAGTGGACCGTCTGAGGTTGGGTGGTTTGCATATTCTCCTTTAAGTGAAAAACCTTTCTCGTTAAATAAAGGCCCTACATATTGGGCATTAGGACTGCTTGCAACTGGAATTAGTTCGGTTGCCTCTGGGCTAAATAACATAGTTACAATATTAACAATGAGGACTAAGGGTATGACTATGAGGAGGCTTCCTCTTTTTGTCTGGATGATACTTGTAACCTCCTTTTTACTTATTTTCGTAATTCCTATAATCGCCTCTGCATTTGCTATGATGCTTCTAGACAGACTGTTAGAGGCTACATTTTTCACCCCTGCACACGGTGGTTCGGCAATACTTTGGCAGCATTTCTTCTGGGGTTTCGGTCATCCGGAAGTTTACATATTGGTTCTTCCCGCCTTTGGTATAATCTCTGAAGTTATTCCGGTATTCTCCCGCAAGCCAATTTACGGCTACGAGTTTGTTGCTGGCTCAACAGTCGCGATAGGACTCTTAAGCCTTGGGGTATGGGCCCACCATATGTTTGCAGTAGGATTGGGTAACGTAGCCAATCTTTATTTCTCACTAGCAAGCATGCTCATTGCCATCCCTACTGGCATTAAAGTCTTGAACTGGGTTGCCACGATGTGGGGGGGTAAAATCTGGTTTGCGACACCTATGCTATTTGCTACTGCATTTATAATAGAATTTGTTATAGGCGGTTTAACCGGCGTAGCTATAGCCTCGGTACCTATAGACTGGGTAACAACTGATACGTATTTCATTGTGGCGCATTTCCACTATGTACTATTTGGAGGCTCTTTATTCGCAATTTTTGCAGGTGTTTATTATTGGTTCCCTAAATTTACAGGACGCATGATGTCTGAAACACTTGGGAAATGGCATTTCTGGCTCACGATAGTAGGTTTCAACATGACCTTCTTCATACAGCACTTTCTTGGAGTCATGGGAATGCCTCGCCGGACATATACTTATCATGACTTCCCATATTGGGGATCAATGAATCTATTATCGACAATTGGAGCTTTTGTACTAGCCATCTCAGTAATCATTTTTGCTTGGAACATTAGAAGGAGTTTAAAACATGGGGAAAAAGCACCGGATAATCCTTGGAATGCGTGGACTCTTGAGTGGTACACAACTTCGCCTCCGGCAGTGCATAACTTCGATTTAGTGCCGCCAGTAAGAGGAAGGCGTCCTCTTTGGGATCTTGCGCATCCAGATCAGCCTGATGAGCCTAATGCAAAGGTAGTAGTGTAGGAGAATTTAATGGCAAATAATAAAATGCTGGTAGGTTTTTTCGTAGCCTCAGAATCAATATTCTTTGTTATGTTGATTCTTGCCTATGTTAATTTCCATGGGACTGTTACTGACGGACCTACAGCTGTTAACAGCTTAAATCCCGTGAGGACTGGGATTTTCAGCCTTTTTCTTTTAGCTAGCAGTTTTTCTATGTGGCTGGCGGGCAGAAGTCTGGTAACGAAGAATCACTTTATGATGAAGATATGGATTTTAGTGACAATAATTTTGGGCGTAACGTTTATATACGGCCAGGCAAGTGAATGGTTTGGATTAATAGATCAAAATATAACAATAAGTAGAAACGTATTTGGCACTACATTTTTTACCTTAACTGGATTTCATGGGTTTCACGTGTGTGTGGGATTGTTGATGTTATCAATACTATTAGCTTTAGCAATGTTTGGTGATTTCAAAGGTCCGAAGTCAGATGGTGTGGAGTGCATTTCTATTTACTGGCATTTCGTAGATGGGGTATGGATAGTAGTTTATTCAGTTATTTATCTCTGGGCTTTTTTGTAGAATATAGGAGATGACAAAGAGGATAAGATTATGAATATATGGCAAGTACTTAGTTCGACATGGAATATGGAGCCTTGGGTTTTAGTCTCAGCGCTAGTTGTATTAGCGGGCTATGGAGTTGGGACAGGGTTTAAATTCACAAAATTATCCGTCTTATTCATAATAGGCATCGCGCTTTATGTGTTAGCGCTTATATCCCCTCTTGATTATCTAGGCAGAACTTATCTATTCAGCGCTCATATGATTCAGCACATATTGCTTTTACTAGTTGTGCCTCTATTGCTGCTTTTAGGCATACCAAAGGCTTTGGCTGAAAAGGCATTAAAAATACAGCCTATTGGTTATGTGATGAAAGTTTTTGGCAATCCCATAGTTGCATGGTTCTTTGGCGTAGGCGCAATGTGGATATGGCACTTACCATCCTTACACGATTCCGTGCTGGCAAGCGACAACCTCTACATAGCCCAGCAAATAAGCTTTGTGTTTATCGGAATGATCTTCTGGTGGCCTGTATTTGCTCCTGTTGAGTCCAGAAGACTATCACCCTTAGTGTCTACGCTTTACTTATCTTCAGCATGCTTAGGATGCACGATTTTAGGAATGTTAATCACCTTTGCAGGCGCTGGTCTTTATGCTGCCTATCTTAATCCGGTAGACACAATTGGAATACTTCCGTTAATCAGAGGCGATTTATGTTTAACCCCTGGCGTCGACCAGCAGATTGGCGGGCTTACAATGTGGGTGCCCGGATGTCTTATTTATCTTACCGCTAGTATGGTAACTATAGCAAGATGGTATGGTGCGCCGGAGGATTATGAAATAATGCCTAATTCTGGGACAGATGGACTGGTTGCAGCCTCACAAGAAAACAAATGAAAATCATATTAACTACAAATATTAAGGAGATATCATATTGTGAGTAACGGCAGTGAATTCGGCACACCGGGCAGTAAAGCCCCAAGCGGGGAATCTCGGTCTCCAAGCGTAAGCCATCAGACTGGAAATATTCCCCCAGGTTGGCATAAACCATTGCCTGAACATCTACCCAAAGCTGCTTATTGGCCTGCCATTATGGCTTTAGGAATAACCTTTATGCTCTGGGGATTGGCTGTTGGATTTAACGAAGTGGTTAGCACTATTATTATCTTAGTTCTTATAGGGTTAATCTTGTTTACATTAGCATTGGTTGGATGGATAGGAGACTTAAGAGATGAACGAAAAGACCAAAACGAGTGAAGACTGTTCGAGAAGACAATTTTTTACCCATATAAGCTATACACTCGGAGGTTTAGCTGCTGTTATGGTTGGCATACCTATAGTTGGTTCCGTATTGGCTCCTATAGTTAAAAAACCAAGACCTATATGGAGACCTGTTGGTGAACTTAAGACTTTTACAGTAGGTGATATTGTGAAAGTTTCGTTTATAGATTCATCTCCTCTCCCTTGGGCAGGTGTTACAGCTGAGACCGCGGCATGGCTTCATCGTAAGGGTCAGGAAGAATTCACTTGTTTTTCCGTAAACTGCGCTCACTTAGGCTGCCCGGTTAGGTGGGTAGCTGGAGCAAGGTTATTCATGTGCCCTTGTCACGGCGGTGTTTATTACGAAGACGGTACAGTAGCCGCAGGACCGCCTCCTAGAGGGTTATATGATTACCCTGTAAGGATTCATAATGGACAGGTGGAAATATTAACAAGCCCGATACCAATTACTACGGTTTAGATGAAAATGAATAAGTTTCGAATCAAATTGCAGAGGGAGTTTGCCTGATGGAATCTTTAAAACGCGCTTGGCTATGGTTTGATGACCGTACTGGGCTTGGGAGTGCGCTCGGTCCAGTAATAAAACACCCGGTGCCCCCCAATTCAGCTTCTTGGTTTTATGTTTTCGGAAGCGCAACGCTCTTTGCTTTCATGCTCCAAGTCGCAACAGGTGTAACTCTCGCATTCATGTACGTACCTTCAGCAGGAGAGGCCTATCAGAGCCTTCAATATATTACCGATCAGACTACATTTGGAAGAATCGTAAGAGGTATGCACAACTGGGGCGCTTCGGCGATGATACTACTGATTGGTGTGCACATGGTACGCGTTTATCTAACTGCCTCATACAAGTTTCCGCGTGAAATGCACTGGATTTCAGGTGTAGTGCTTTGGGCTCTCACAGTAATCATGGCATTTTCAGGTCAGGTTATTAGATGGGATCAAACCGCGGTCTGGTCAACTATCGTAGCATCTGAACAAGCAGGACGAATACCCTTTATAGGGCATTGGGTGGCTCAGTTTCTGATAGGAGGGGAAACAATAGGAGGCGCTACTTTAAGCCGTATGTTCGCTTATCATGTATTTATAGTTCCGGCCTTACTATTCATATTCATAGGACTCCATCTATATCTGGTTATTAAAAACGGCATTTCCGAATTCCCTAAGGCCGGCAAACCCGTTGATCCAAAAACTTATAGGGAAGAATACGAAACCTTAGTTAAGAAAAAAGGCATCCCTTTCTGGCCAGACGCAGCTTGGAGGGATATGGTTTTTGGATTTATAGTCATTACTACAATATTACTTATTGCTTTAATTATAGGGCCCCCTGCTCTTGGCCCTCCACCTAATCCGTCAAATATCGACGCTCTACCGGTGCCGGATTGGTATTTTATATTCTACTTTGCGTTCTTAGCCTTGATGCCGCCGCAAATGGAAACATACCTGATGGTATTTGGCCCATTGCTGGTTGGAGCGCTCCTATTCTTCTTGCCGTTTATATCAAACAGAGGAGAAAGGAGTCCACTACGCAGACCATGGGCAGTGGCTATTGTAGCGCTTACTATTGCAAGCATCTCTGGGCTATGGGCAATTGGCATTAGTTCCCCCTGGTCTCCACATTTTGACGCCAAGCCTTTGACAGTTGAGATAATTGGCGCTGATAGTGGACCGATATATAGAGGGGGTATGGACTTTAACGAAAAAGGATGTCTATATTGTCATACAATTTCAGGTCATGGGGGTTTAAGAGGTCCTGACCTGACTTATATAGGCGATAGACTTTCTACAGATGAGCTTACATGGCGAATAATGAACGGCGGACTAAATATGCCCGGATTCGGTGGAACTCTCACAAATGAAGAGCTGAGTGATCTTGTGATCTTCCTTAAATCACGCACGAAGCAAAATCAAGAAGCATCATCTTTAGGCGGTGATTGACGGCCTTTCATTAGGAACTTAAGCTGAATAATATCTTTTGGAAGGAAAATATCTAAAAACCAGTCAATGGATACTCTAATCTTTCTATCCCATCCCGGAAGCTTGCCGAGATAAATAGCTCTCCACATTAGCCAGGCGAAAAACCCGGAGAACTTAAAACCTTTTATGTCAGCTACAGCAGACCTATGCCCTAGAGGCGCCAGCATGCCCAGAGTTTGAAATACGAATGGTTTTTTTTCATCATCCTTTTCTCCTATTGCAGCAGCTACATTATGAGCTGCTCGGGCACCTTCGCGAATTGCATGCTGAGCTGTAGGCGGGTATGGCTTCCCAGAGTGAGGATCTGGTATTAAAGCGCAATCTCCAAGCGCCCAAACCCCAGGATAACCGGCAACTTCCATAAATTCGTTCACCTCAATTTTTCCGCGTTTATCGGCAATTGGGAGTGCTGCTATTACAGGTTGAGGAGCAGTTCCAGCAGCCCATATAGCAGTATGAGTTTCTATTTTACCACCATCTTGTATTTCAACAGAGTCAGGAGTAACTCCGGCAACTCTTGTCTGCAGGCGAAATTCCATGCCTCGTTTCTTAAGCAGCTTGAGACCATATTCAGCAAGCCCTTCGCTCATCTCATGCATGATTCTATCACCAGGGTCAACTACAACTACTTTTACTTCATCGGCTTTTACATGTTTATAAAACCTTCTGCTAAATGACACAAAATCGTTAAGCTCAGCGGCTACTTCAATCCCCGTATAACCCCCACCCACTACTGCAAAAGTAAGCAGGCGTTTTCTAGTATCCGGATCCTGTTCTAAATCAGCTCTTTCGAACATGTCGATGATGTGGCTTCTCAGAACCATAGCATCTGCAAGGTTTTTTAAGGGGAAAGAATTCTCTTCGGCACCCGACACTCCGTGATAACCTGTTATAGATCCCATTGCTAAAATAAGGTAATCGTATTCAAGATCAAAGGTTTCACATGTATGGAAATGATAGCAGCCTACTACTTTTTTCTTTAAATCGAGACTCTGTACTTCAAGCTCTTTAAATGTGGCTTTCTTTAGACATTCTCTAAGCGGTATAACAACATGTTTGGCTTCAATACTACTTGAAACTACTTCGGCAAGCATTGAGGTAAAGACCAAATAGTTATCCTTGCTAACCAAAGTTATCTCTACATTGTCTTTTTCAGAAAAGATTTTCTCGAAAGTTTCCGCTGCCTCCAGACCTGCGAACCCTCCGCCAAGTATTAGGACACGTTTAGAAGTTTTATCAGCCATCGGGTCTTAGCCCTCCTTTTATCTTAGGACATAAATTATCTCGGGACATTTCGCGAAAAGACAGTCCTTATATGCCCACACTTCCATTGTCACATGAAATGTTATCTCTTGTCAATAAAGGCTAAGTTAAAGCCAAACAATTTTTTCTATACAAGAACAAAAAAGGTATTTTTACTCTTTTTTATCTTGATTCTCATCCTTACTAACTCTGAGGGCAGAATATATAGTATTAGTTCCACGCTTAACAAGAAAAAGTGCAGTATCACCAGATTTCACATTATCCAAGGCTTCCGAATAATTATCTAATGTGTTTATAGGTTTTTTATTAATTTCAAGAATTATGTCACCAGGTTTAAGCCCGGCGTCTGCAGCGGCGCTACCCTGTTGGACATTCGAAATTATAATCCCATCATCCTGATCCAAGTTGAACCTCTTAGCAATATCCGGCGTCAACTTTTTTACCCTTATCCCTAGATTTTCCCGAACCTCATCACTAATTTGAGCTCTTTGATCTGGAAACTCTTCTAGCTTAACTTTTATTATTTTAGCCTTACCATCTTCTATGATTTTAACGTCAACTTCGGTACCTGGGGCAGTTTCAGCTGCTAAACTTGTGAGATCAGACACATCTTTAACTTTTTTGCCGTCATATTCAACAACCACATCACCCCTCTTTATACCCGCTTTCTCAGCTGGTCCATCTGGAGCAAGATCGCTTACCAAAGCGCCTCCATCTTCTTTCAAACCAAAACTTGATGCGATTTCGGGTGTTACTTTCTGTACGTATACCCCGAGCCATCCTCTTACAACCTTTCCATCGGACTTTAACTGGTCAATTACAAATTCCGCTAAATCTATAGGTATTGCAAAACCAATTCCTTGACCTCTGGCAACTATTGCGGTGTTTACTCCCACAACTTCACCTTTTAAGTTAAAAAGAGGTCCACCGCTATTTCCCGGATTAAGAGATGCATCTGTCTGTATAAAATCATCATATGCCCCAAGTCCTAAAGAACGGCCTTTAGCGCTTACAATTCCAGCTGTTACCGTATAACCCAAACCAAAAGGATTACCTATAGCAATAACCCAATCACCTATTCTCAGATTATCTGAATCGGAATCTCCGAACTTAACGGCTTGAATATCTTGGTCAGGCTCAAATTTCAAAACTGCGAGATCAGTCTTAGGATCTTTACCAACAACCTTTGCTTCATACTTATCGCCGTTTTGCAAAACAACTTCAATATCTTGGGCTTTATCAATAACATGGTTGTTGGTAACTACATATCCGTCTTCAGTCATAATAAAACCAGATCCCAACCCTTGACGTTTAAATTCCTTCTGAGGAGAATCACCGCCGCCGAAAAACTTTTCAAAAAATTCGTTAAATGGATCATTTCCACCACGTGGGGATCCCGGCCCTCTTTGAAAAGGACTTCGTTGCCGTACTACATTTGTAGTGCTTATATTAACAACTGAGGGTTGTAGGACTTCTACTAAATCAGCAAAAGAAGGAAATTGCCCTGTACCTTCAAGGTTTGAAACTGCTTGCTTCTTTGTTATTGGATCTGATGGCTTATCTGTGTCCGACTCTACTTTTTTTGTTGTATCTTCTTTTTTATCAGAACCATCTTTGGATACACTCACACTATCTGGTCTTTCACAAGCAATTGATACAGCCAACAATAATAGTAGTGGAATAAGAATAAATATTGCTAATGGGTGTTTCATAAAGCCTCCTTACGTTTTTCTATTAGAAATAATATAGCTATGAAATATACTTAGGCAAGAAAAATAATTTTCGAAACCCACTATCTCTCAAGTACACACAAAAATCAAACATACTAAACAGACTGAACATAAAGACATATTTCAATATGATTGCGAATATTTGTCTAAGTTATATTGGTGGTTTGACCTTTAAAATATTAGCAGTAATAATGAGATTTGATATGAGCAAAGCAGAAATTATCACTTTTATAATTGCTATGTTGGCAATAACCAATCCTATTGGAAATATGGCAATCTTTGCCGGCTTGACAGGAGATAAAACTCTTAAAGAAAAACGGCATTCAGCTTTAATAGCTGGGGTGGCAATACTGATCATCCTTATTATAGTAACCTGGTCCGGAGACCTAATCCTCAAAGCATTTGGGATCGATATTGCGTCTTTTGAGACAGCCGGTGGTCTTATAATAGCTCTTATGGGGCTTTCCATGCTCCATGCAAAAACTAGTGGTATTCATCACAGTAAAGACGAAGCAGAAGATGCAAAGACCAAAACTTCTGTAGCAGTTGTACCCATTGCAATTCCGTTAGTTGCTGGTCCAGGGGCCATAACAACAATTGTTGTTAACACACATTCTTATCCAACTCTAGAGGACAAGGTTATAATTAGTGTTGTATCTATAGCCATAGGTTTAACTCTCTGGATCGCATTTTATTTCTCAGCTCCCATAAGCAAATTATTAGGAGTCTCAGGAATTAACATCGTCACCAGAATAATGGGAATAATTCTTACCGCGATTGCCTTTGGCATGATGGCAAGCGGCTTTAGACAGCTCTTCCCCGGACTTACTTAACTCCCGGCCTACTATCATCATAAATTAACATGTACAGAGAGTATTTAATAACTCTGATCCCTTAGGTTCTGACTTAAATAGAACTAAATACTAAGACCCTTCGTATATTTAGACATTAGAAGCTTCATCATATTATAGACAGGAGATGCTGAATATATGAAAGAATCAAATGCCGCGCTTATACAAGTAGAAGATTCATATGATCCAAGTTACCAATATAATATTAGTAAAACTTCAAAAGACATAAATGCTCACCAACTTTATTCACTGCCCTTTAATTATAATGAGGCTTCAGATGAAACCCTTGTGAGCTTATACGTCAATACCCAGGACGAGGAAGCTTTTAATCAGATAGTTGAGCGTTACAATGACATAATTATTGGTTTTGCTATGAAGTTATGTCGGAACACTCAAGATGCTCAAGAAATTAAACAAGACGTATTTTTAATTTTGGTAAAAAAACTACATACTTTTAAAGGGAAGTCTAAGTTCTCAACCTGGCTCTATAGAGTAACATTGAACACTTGTTATAAATATCTAAACGATTCAAACAAAAGAGCCAAGAAAGAGATTATTTTAGATGAGAGCTTGTTAATCCAATCCCAGAATCACCCTCAATGGAACAAGAGACCTGATGAAATAGCGCTAATTCAGGAAACAATAAATCTAATTGGTGGCGCTGTTAGCGAATTAACCGACAGCAATAAAAAAATATTTAACCTAAAAGAAATTAAAGGTTTCTCCAATGCTGAGGTCGGAGAATTTATGGGCATCTCAATCTCAGCAGTTAAATCAAGGGTATTAAGAACCAGGCTAACAGTGAAAGAAAAGATATCAGACTATTTTAAAACAGCATGAGACAACCGAGTTGACATATAGGCAATTATGTAACAAATAAATAAGGGAATTAGACTTTCTAAACATAATAATGCTAGCCAACCATGAAACTTATCATATAAGTATTCTTAAGAATATGCTTACTGTATTAACTATTACATCCCGGTTAGACGCAAAACTAACGATTGACAAAAACTATGATTTAACTACAATGCTTCAAAAGTTGGTTGGTACTCTAAATATGCATCAAAAGTCTAATCGTGAACTAGATCAAAAGTTAATTGACCAAGTTAAAAACCGCGATAAAGCTGCATTTAAAAAAATTTACTCCCGTTTTTCCCAAGTAACGTATAACCTAGCGCTTAGAATTCTGAGAGATAAAGAAGACGCTGAAGAAGTGGTTCAGGAAATCTTCTTACAGGTATGGAACAAAGCATATTCCTACGACCCTGATAGAGGGGCTGTATCTACCTGGGTACTGAATATTGCAAGAAGTAGATCAATTGATAAATTAAGAACTGTGGGTTATAGAGATAAGAATATTGAGATTGATGAAGAAAAAGCAAACTCAAATGTCGATTTGTCTCGTACTATAGAAGATAGGGACGAAAGCAAAAATGTAATCAGACAGGCGCTTAACACATTACCGGATAAACAGCGTGTTGCCATAGAATTGGTTTATTTTGAAGGACTTACACACTTAGAAGCAGCAGAAAAACTAGAAGAACCTGTTGGAACGATTAAAACTAGGATCAGGTTAGGGGTAATGAAATTAAAAGATAAAATTATGCCATATATTGAGGATTTGAATTAGATGGGCCACGATAAAGAAAAATATCAAGATGAGCTAACTCTATTCTCGCTGGGTTTATTAAAAGGATATGAGCAGAGAATGGTTGAGGAACACCTTGGCACAGGATGCGAAATATGCCTTAAGGTACTTAGAGAGAATGAACTCGTTCTATCCTCATTAGCATATTCCTTAGATGATAGTCCTCTTGCGCCGGGAATCGAGACCAAAATCTTCGATAAAATTGAAGCTCAGGAATCTGCGTCTTCAAAATCCCCAAGGTCTAGCTTCTGGAGTAATATCAAACCAAGATGGCTAAATCTAGGAAGCGCGGTGGCTGTAGGATTATTGGTATTTCTATTTGCAAATAACATGTCTTTGAGAAACGAGATGTCGGTGCAGAAACAAAATATTGAAAACTTGCAAGCAGGTCTTGATAAAGAGACCGGAGTAATGGACTTCGTTATGAACCCGAAAGTTGATACTATTAAGCTTGCTAGCGCAATGCCTGAATTGGACTCCTCAGGGAAACTGCTATGGGAAACCGGCGCTAAAGATGCCCTTTTAACAGTATCGGACATACCTCCAATTGAAAAAGGTAAAACTTATCAGTTTTGGGTTATAGAAAAAGGAGAGGCTCACAGCATGGGGACTTTTGTAGTTGGTGAAGACGGTAGTAAAATGATGGAAATACATTGTATGCCAGAACACGGCGGAGAAATGGAATTCTATGTCACTTTAGAGCCTGAAGGAGGAATGCCTCATCCGACAGGTGCAAGATATTTGGTAGGATCATTATAGAGCAAATAGTTAGGGAGGATAAATATTATGGGTAACCGAAGTAAAAAGCTAACTAAACTCAATGACCAATTAAATGAGCATATGGATATAATCCTAAAATGCACCATTGAGAACAAAAAATACGGGAGAATCTTATTAGCTTCCCCTCCTACTTCCAGATATCCGTATGTATATCCGAGAGACACTAACTGCGCAACGCAGCTCATGAGAAGACTTGCAGGATCCACAAACGATTACGACTGCAGGGAACAGGCTTTTGAAATTATGAAGTCCATGGCCTATTTTATGAAAGACTGCATTTCAGCAGAAGGAAGCTGGGGACAGCGCTATAGCCTTGAAGGAGAAGATAAAAGTCTTTACAAACAGGAAGATAACGTAGCACATGGAATCGCTATTATCTGCAATTATCTTCTTACGGCAAGATATTTAAAAAGGCCTGTGGAAAACATGGACGATTTTTTTGTCTGTATAAATAAAGCGCTGGATTACAGCTATACAACACTCTATGAAAAAGAGCTTAACCTCTTTTATTCAACCACTTCCATACATGAATCGGCAATGGAAGAAGGATACACATGCTGGGTTAATTTCTCATTCCTATATGCATACTCCCTTGCAAATGAGGTTGCTGATAAAAAAGACAAAAAGAATATTATAAGGCCTCAATTCCTTAATTTCCGCCATCAGTTTCTCTATTCCGTAAGCGAATTATTTATAGGCGACAGCAGATATATTAGAAGGACGGACCCTGACGGCAAAAGGGACATGAGGCCCGATTTTACACTCCTAAGTCCTTTTTATTTCGGATTCCTGCATTACAAGATTCAGATGGAAAACAGTGTTCATTATCTCGAGAAACAGCTCTGGGATCCTGAGCTTGGCATGATAATGCGCTACCTGCCGTTTTATAAAGATTTCTCAACTCATGTTCACGCTGGAAATGGCCCTTGGCTACAATACACAGCTGTTCTGGCGCAGTTTCATTACTGGAACGGCAATATTTCCAGAGGAGACGAATTACTTGCAATGATAGATTCATACAAGAACGAGAAGGGGGAAATCCCTGAGCATCTTTCAACCTGCCAGAGGTTTGAAGAATTTATGGAAAGGGAATGGAGTACGGGAATAGATTTTGAAAAGGAGTTTTATAAGCCGATACTGCTCGACAACGTAGATTTTGATAAGATTTTAGAAGAAGCAAATAATATGCATAAATCCTATGAAGAGACTGGAAGCAGCTGCATAATCAGAGACAACAAAAAAGCTGAAGGCGGTTATATACAGTTTGCCGCTCCTCTTATGTGGTCACATGCTGAATATGCTAGAGCGCTTCTGCTAAGAGCGGGCGATTGGTGGAAAATCCATAAGGGAGAATGAATCTAATTACTTATGGATGTCGTATAGGGTAATAAATACTTTTGCTTTTAGTCACTAACGGAGACAGAGATTATGAAACCCTATATTTATATGTTCCCAGTTATTCTTTTAGTCATTTTTGCCATAACAAATAAGGGATATACAGAGACAAATCAATCTGATCAATTATACGGGAAAGTCTTAAGAACTTACGTCAAAGATGGTCTAGTAGATTATTTAGGATTAAAAAACAACCCTGAAAACTTAAAACAATTTCTGAATCAATCATCCTCCATTAATGAAGAAACATTTAATAAATGGAACAAAGATCAACAACTTGCATTTTTAATCAATCTTTATAATGCTCAAACCCTAGCTCTAGTAACGGAGAACTACCCTGTTAAAAGTTTTAAAGATATAGCCAGCGATTCCGGAGGGCCATGGAAACAGCCTATTGTAAACTTATTCGGCGAGAAAATTACTCTCAACACTCTTGAAAATGAAGTAATAAGACCTAAATACCACGATCCCAGAATTCATTTTGCCTTAGTATGCGCTGCTTTAGGATGCCCTGTATTAATAAATACACCTTATGATCCTATGAAATTGGACAACCAATTAGACCAACAAACTAAAGTATTTATCACGGACCAGAATAAAAACTCTATAGATAAAAATCAGAACGTACTCATGCTTTCTCCAATTTTTGATTGGTTCAAGGAAGATTTTATTGCAAAATCAGGTTCTGTAATTGAATTTGTTAACCCATATTTTGGCAATCAGGTAAACAATGAGTTTAAGATTGAATATACAAATTATGACTGGTCATTAAACGATCAGGCACCCATGAAAAAATAAATATATATTGTGATACTATTAACTCGTGAGAGATAACATTTAAGTAGCATGAAATAGTTGCCTAGGAGGAATTACAGTGTTTGGATTGATCACCCGATATACGAAATGGCTCCACACCCAATGGCCTGCTGGAGTTGTAGAGAAACTTCCCGAAGTAAATAGCGATTATTCAACGAATATTCCGGGACTCTACGTTGTAGGAGATCTCACTGGAATCCCTCTTCTTAAATTTTCATCTGACTCTGGCGCTAGAGCTGTAGAGTCCATCCGCATGGATAAGTCCTTTCTTAGTCAGCGCGCGAAGGATAAAACCTCTGAGATACTTGATCTGGCTATCGTGGGAGCAGGAGTTTCTGGAATGGCAGCAGCTCTCGAGGCCAAAAGAGACGACCTACACTTTGAAATATTAGAAGCGACAGAACCTTTTTCAACAATTGTAAACTTCCCCAAGGGAAAGCCCATCTTCACATATCCAACGGATATGGTTCCTCTAGGGGATCTTCAATTTACTCAAGAAATCAAAGAACCCCTGGTAGAGGAAATTAAAGCCCAAACCCTTGGAAAAGGAATCGTGCCTAAAATGGCACGGGTCGAGAAAATTGAGAAGAAAGGCGACTACTTCGATATTATCATTCCAAACGGAGAGAATTTAAAAGCTAGAAGGGTTATAGTTGGAATTGGCCGCTCGGGAAACTTTAGAAAGCTGGGCGTTCCGGGAGAAGATAAAGACAAGGTATTTAACAGGCTGCATGATCCTACTGATTTTGAAGGAAAAAATGTTTTAGTAGTGGGTGGTGGTGACAGCGCTCTTGAAACATCGATAGCAATAGCAAGCGCAGGTGGATCTGTAACACATTCCTATAGAAAAGAAGACTTCTCAAGACCTAAACCTGATAATGTAGAAGCCATTAACATGCTTATGGCTGATCCAATGGCAGATGTTTCTATTGAAACCCCGTCTTCCGAGCGTGTAACAACGTCTACAGGGGATTTTATGCCCGAAGATCACATGCCTGGGAAAATAAACTTGCTTATGAAAAGCCAGGTGAAGGAGATTGAGGATCATGAAGTAACATTAATGGATAGAGACGGAAAGGAGCTCACAATTCCCAACGATGCTGTGTTTACTATGATCGGCCGTGAGGCTCCACTCGACTTCTTTAGAAGAAGTAAAGTAAAAATAAAAAGTGAATTAGGCATATCAGGATTAACCGCACTCATTATATCCCTTATTTTCTTTACCTTTATTTACAACTGGAAAGCCGGGGGCTCTTTAACTAAACTTTTTCAGGCAAACCATTGGTTCCCTTACAACCTTACCCATATCTTCGAGAGTTTAGCAAATTCGAATCTTCTGGAAACATTAGCTATTACGCTAGAAGAACCAGGATTTTATTACTCTCTTCTCTACACCTCAATAGTCATAATTTTCGGCATTCTTAGAATAAGACGACGCAAAACTCCCTACATTACTTTACAAACCATATCATTAGCATTAGTTCAGCTAATACCATTATTCATATTGCCTTATTTCGTACTGCCGCTTCTAGGCAGTAATGGCTTTTTTGACTCCGGGATAATGAAAACCATAGCTGACTCCCTTTTTCCCGAAGCTAATTACGGTCATGGGCGTGAGTATTGGAGAGCGTTTGGTTTCATATTAGCGTGGCCGCTTTTTATATGGAATGTCTTTAGCGAGCAGCCTCTTTGGGGATGGCTAGTGATAAGCGTTATTCAAACTTTTGTAGTAATCCCGGTAATGATCTATTACTGGGGCAAAGGAGCTTACTGCGGCTGGATATGCTCATGTGGAGCTATGGCAGAAACACTTGGAGATACGTACCGTCATAAAATGCCTCACGGCGCTAAATGGAACCGTGCAAATATGGTAGGACAAGTTATTCTGGTTATAGCATTCATCATTCTTATTACAAGAGTTATAAGCTGGTCCGTGCCTGATACGGCGATAGGACAGACCCTAAACGGCATATATGCCGGATTGCTATATAATTGGAAACCATTTGGAATCCAACTCAATTATAAATGGGTTGTGGATCTGGTGCTGGCAGGAATTATAGGATACGGGCTATATTTCTGGTATAGCGGTAGAGTATGGTGCAGGTTCATGTGTCCTCTTGCTGCACTTATGCACATTTATGCCAGGTTCAGCCGTTTTAGAATCATTCCTAACAAAAAGAAATGCATTTCCTGTAACGTTTGCACGTCAGTCTGTCATCAAGGGATCGATATTATGAATTTTGCAAATAAAGGACTTCCAATGAACGACCCCGAGTGTGTTCGCTGCAGTGCATGCGTACAGTCGTGTCCAACAGGAGTTCTTCAATTTGGACAAGTAGACCTTAAGACGGGAGAAGTGATTCAAATTGACGGCTTACAAGCTTCTCCAGTCATTATGAGAGAATACATATCTAAGTAAATCTTGCATAAGATACAATTAGACCTGACATCAATCATCTCAGAATATAGGCAAGTTATGGTTACACTTTATTTATGAAACCTAAATTACTAGTAATAATCCCTGCATACAACGAAGAACAGTCTATCGGGAAAGTAATAAAGGATATTCCTAAAAACTTAGTAAGCGAAGTAGTGGTTGTAAATAACAATTCCACAGATAACACCTCCTATATAGCACAGAATGAAGGAGCTACCGTACTCAATGAGACCAACATGGGTTATGGGTACGCTTGTCTAAAAGGAATTGAATACGCTGCTAATATAATTGGTAATGACCGCCCCTATATTATTGTTTTTTTAGATGGTGATTATTCCGACTATCCCGAAGACATGAGAGCGCTTATAAGACCAATTATTGAAAATGATATAGATATGGTTATTGGATCAAGAAATTTAGGGGATGCAGAAGAAGGTGCCCTAATGCTTCAGCAGGTATTCGGAAATTGGCTGGCTACAACTTTAATTAGATTTTTATATGGAATGAAGTTTACAGATCTTGGACCATTTAGAGCAATAAAATTTGACAAACTTCTTGAACTTAATATGACTGACAAGACTTATGGTTGGACCGTAGAGATGCAGGTAAAAGCAGCAAAAAAGAAATTAAGATGCATAGAGGTTCCTGTTAATTACCGTAAACGCATAGGTGTTTCAAAGATAACTGGGACTGTTAGTGGAAGTTTTAAAGCAGGGTATAAAATTTTATGGACTATTTTTAAATACGTTTAACAACTATTAATAGACATAATCCACTATGCTTCCAATACGAAGCCAAAAACCTGCAAGACCATTTAGAACAAACCCCCCGTCAGTAAAAACTGCAACGCTTACAGTAGCGCCAACCCGAAGCGGGTATTTCTCCTCATCCATATTCGTAATCTTTAGCCTGACAGGAAAACGCTGTGATAAATTAAACCAGTTCTCCGGATTTTCGACATCAGGCAACTCACCAGATGGTACTCCTTGACCTGCACTTACTCCCCAATCGGCATTTTCCACTACTGCTTGAAATATTGCCCCTGGATACATTGAAATTGAAATTTCAGCGCTTTGACCTTCCCGAATCCGTCCGATGCTGTTCTCTCTAAAGTTTGCAACAACCCACCAGCTCTCATCATCGACAAACGTAAGCACAGCATCACCAACATCAACATAGGAGCCGTTTACAAGTTGTAAATTTGTTATATAACCGTCACTTGGAGCATATACCGTAGTTTGTGCTAGATTGTATTCTGCATAGGCCAGCTGAGATTCTATTTCTCTTATTATTGCAAATTCGCCATCAATCGTATACTCAAGGGCTTGCTCAGCACTTTCAAGCTCAGCTTTAGCCTGGTTAAGTAATGCTTCGGCAGATTGCATTTGATCCCTTGCCGAATCAAGCTCAAGCTGGGCTATGTAATTTTTCTCTGCCAGAGGCACTAAATCGTTATATTGACTTTGTGCAAAAACTAGATTTGCTTCCGCTTGTATGACGCCTTGCTCTGCAATAACGATAGCGCTTTTAAGTTGATCTACTTCTTGCTGCGTCTGAACTAATGTCGCTTTAAGTTCGTTTACAGAATATTCATAGGGTCTTGGATCTAAGCTAAATAATTTTTGTCCTTTTTCGACAAACTGATTGTTCTCAACGTAAACACCTACAACCCTACCCTCTACCTGGGGAGCTACCTGGACAACATAGGTTTGAATATATGCATCGTCAGTATAGGGAGTATATCTGTCGAGCAGGGCGTAGTAGAAAATTAAGAGAATAATCAGAGATATAATGAGAATTACCCAAAATTTCGCTGTGTACTGTATGCTGTTGAACTTAGATTTCAGGCTGCTCATAGCTTGTTCTGAGATAGCTGGATTATTGAATTAGCTCAATACAACTAATACTATGCTCAAAAAATCAATCCCCTAATACCAGCCCCAAGGACCACCCATCCAACCCCACATATTGGACTCAGCGACTTCGTTACTAATAGCGGCGTCCTCTACTTCGTCAGCAATTTGTGACTCAGTTAACAGCTTTTCATAACGTTGATAGGCTTCCTGGTCTCCAGTATAAACGCACCTGCATTCTGTAGGATCAGCATACCAGTAGAGCGGTTTATTATCCTTAACGCTAAATAGAACTTTATGCGGTGTTAGGGTGTTGAGGTTTTCCAGCTCAGCCGGTGTGGTTGCAGGAACCATCACAAAACCAGCAGCGCTTAACAGCTGCTCCTGCTTCTGAGTTTTATTAGATTGAATTGCCGCACAGCCAATCACCCCTACTAATAAAAACAACACTAAGAACACTTTTAATTTATTGATCATAATCGCCCTCCGTAAATTTTCAAGATTGAATTTTCATGGGTTCGAAGCATACATATCATACTGTATTTAAAATAAAGTATCATTTAAATTACTGGAATCAAATATCTAATCTAAACCTATCCTTTTTTTATACCATTTAACAGCAGGTCCCAATGTAAGACCTTGTACAAGAATAGAAAAAACGACAACGATGTAAGTTAAAATTAACATTATGTTTCTTGGTGAATCGTCGGGAAGAGATAGAGCAAGGGCGATCGATACTCCACCCCTTATCCCACTCCAAGTCATAATGAACCCTTTGATTCTCGGTATTGGTCTAAAAAGTCTTAGTAGAACAAGAGGAACTTCAACGCTTATATATCTGGCTATTATAATAATCGGTATTACTAAACTACACGCAAGAAAGTATGCTCCTTTAAAATTAAGAATCAGTACTTCAAGTCCTATCAATACAAATAGTACTGCATTTAGAACTTCATCTATAACTTCCCAGAAATCTCGAACATAATGGGTGTGCTCGTGCTTTGTTCCAATTGCATCGTGCTTGCTTTTTGCTAGAAACAAACCTGAAACGACACTTGTCAACGGACCCGACACCTCCAGAAGACCTGCTAGCGTATACCCCCCTGACACTAGAGCTAACGTTAATAATATTATTACTATATGATTATCGGAGCCTTTATATATTATCTGTACAATCATGAAATGCGCTATATAACCCAAGACAAGCCCTAGAACCAAACCCCCGACTGCTTCTCTTAAGAAAAACTCTCCTATTCCTATAGTTGTCATAGATGTACTTCCGGAAGCTAGTCCGAGCAGTAGAACAAAAAGCACTACTGCTGCAGCATCATTAAATAGAGATTCACCGGTGATTATAGATTCCATCGTGTTACCTGCATCAACCCGTTTTAAAATTTTGATTACGACAACAGCATCAATTGGAGAGATAATCGCTCCAAAGAGAATTGCATACAGAATAGGGAGATCAACACCAAATTGCGAGATCACCCAGTACATTGAAAACCCTATTAACAAGGAAGATATAACGATCCCAACAGTTGCCAGATACGCTATGGTCCACGCAAATTCCTTAAGCTTGCTTACATTTACCCTGGAAGCCGCGGCAAATAAAAGAAAACTCAGCATGCCGTTCATGAATAGATGGTTGAAATCAGCAGCAACTACCAGATCTGTCGCCCATTGGATATGGCCAAAACCTATATAACCCAGAACAATAAAAACAATAGAGGAAATAAGAGAAGCCAGCATAATCCCTATAGTTGCAGGAAGCTTTATATACACTTCATTTATAAAACTGAAGATTGCTGTAAGCGTGATTACAATTGCAAAGACAGTGAAAAGACTCATTTTATTAGTAGGATATTCACTAACTCCATAGCTGCTTTTTATGATATTAGTCAAACATTATATAGAAGCATAATTCTAATGTACAGAAGCATTAAGCTTCTTTAGCCCTAAGTTTTGAATCCAACTGCAGCTTCACCTGATTAATTTCGCCAATTGCCAGAGAAATTTTACTTAAGGACTCAAGCAAGCTGTCTACACTCGTTGCCACAAGTACAGATTGCTCAATGTCTTCAGGTTTAAAAGCACGCCAAACTCCGGACTCTCGAAACTCAGACCTATGTTTTTCAATTCCCTCAATTATTGATGATATTTCCGCTGAAATCTCATTTCCCGAATTAAATTGATCAGATACTCCATTAAAAGCAGCGGATATCTTTTTGTAAAATGGTTCCATATTGACTAGATACAGATGAAAGACCTCACCGTCAGTATTTTGATAAATGGTTCTTTTTAATGTCTCCATATCCACATACATTCTCTCTATTGACTCTATAATTTGAATGAACTGTTCAGCATGAAGATCATCCTGGCGAATTATATATTCCGCATCATGAAGCAGTGAAGTACTGGTTGGCAGCGTGGCTGCAAGTGGAAGAACCATATTGTCTGCTTTATCCCAATCCTGTCTATCGGTCATAACGAGTTTTGACATTATCTTGCCCGTTAAGTCGATGGCTTTTGAAATCTTTTGTTTTAGCAGCTTAAATGGGTTATTTGGCCAGAGTAGGATATGAACTATTGCAGCAATAAAAGCGGCGGATAATAATGCCATACATCGTGTAAATGCAGCATCAAGATCAACCTGAGGACCGGTACTGAATAACAGGCTATAAGGTACTACTAGACCCGCCTGGAGCCCGGCAAAAGATATATCCTTGCTGCTGCTTGCGAAATATGCAGCCACAAAAGTACCTAGACTGTATAGAGACAAAAACAACAGGAAGTGCTGAACTTGAGAAACTATTATCAAACTTACAATACCAAACAGTAATCCCGAGAATATACCCAAAATTCCATACTTGCTTTTCATATATTCCTGCCCCAAATTAGGAATTACTCCAAATAGTATGGCATAGAATGCCACTTGACCGCCTCCGGGAAGATCCACAACAAACTCGCCGAATATTAACAGCATAAAAATTATTACAGTCTTTACTCCTACTATTGAAGTCTCTGTATTAATACTAAAAAAAGACCTTACCTTCATTTTTTCTGCTTCATTAATATGAGTAACTCGATTTTCCATCATCTTCTGGTACTCATCTCTATGAAAAATATTTATAGCTTCTACAATTCTAATTATCTTGTTAGATATATCATCAAGCACAGGTAGCATTGCTCCAAAGGCAAGTAAATCTTCATAATATTCATCTTCCATGCCCTCTACTTCATGCCTGTTCCTATATAGCTCGTGGAGCGAAGAGATTGAATCCTGAAGTTCTTTACCCTCAATATTTACAGCGTTTTTAGTTCCAATAGATTGAGATAAAGTTGAAAAGCTTTCAGAAATTATGGTGAAAATTTGATTTATCATCTGCTTTACTTCTTCGTTTTCCACAAAAGAATGCTTTTTTAATACAAACTCTTCCAGGACTTCGGTTTTGATAAATATTCCCCGGCTAAAAGTAATAATTTTCATGTAAAGATCTATTGGAAAATCGGGGCTGCGCTCTTCACTTTGCATTCTTTTTATATAGGCAGTAAGGTTGCTGAAAGTAGTTAATGAAGTAGATATGCTTTGATGGCTTTTTCTATCACGCATTTTCTCCTGACTATAACTGCTAAACAGTCCCGAGAAGTCTTCATATACTGTTTTTAATGTGAGCTGAAAAGAGCCCCGGCTCTTGTGGCGCCAAACAAGGCCATCTATAACCCAGCAAACAACAACCGCAATGAAAAGCTGCAGCACATAGTTCTCTACAGAACTTGTAGCATCTGAAACCGAGATGAATATTGCGTCATATATTGTTATAGTCGCGGCAATTGCGCTCAAAAGGGTAGGCAGAAAGTACCTGTACACAAAAGTCATACACAAGAAGAGCCAGAATCCCGTTAAAATTAGATACAGGACTTTAGATTCAATGAATAGATATGTAACAATTATTGTGACTGCGCTACTAATTATTACTCCCAGAAGAGATTGAGCGCCTACCTTTAGTGCTTCTCCATGAGCCATTATTAATATCAAAAACACAAATAGCGTTGAAAGATATCCAAGATCAAGATGTAAAATGTTATCTATTACAATACATATAATCCCGGCAATCGTTATTTTAAGCGAGGACTTTACTCTAAAAGCTTCAAAGTATTCTTTTAATGT
>Ga0209633_10000101_pt1 | contig 99479 bp, 90 predicted proteins | sample Cruoilmetagenom1_FD_187290 | JGI IMG/M metagenome (GOLD analysis project Ga0209633, IMG submission 187290) | Oil polluted marine microbial communities from Coal Oil Point, Santa Barbara, California, USA - Sample 1 (SPAdes) (version 2) | ecosystem: Environmental > Aquatic > Marine > Oil seeps ... | reverse complement strand
GCTCGAATGTCCAGAACAGATATTGCATATCCCCTTGAAGCAAGGGTAACGCTGTCACGCTGACAGTCTGTTCATTTTCATTTGCGCCGCGCAACATCAGATTCTGACGCGGGATGGGTGCATTGGCTGAACAGGCCTGTTTAGCCCGCTTGATCAGTCGGCGCCGATCGACATCAGAGGCGAGCCGATCAAAAAGCACCTCACCTTCCTGCGCTTCGCCCAAATACTGAACGGCATGCTCGTTCCAGGTCACCAGTCGACCTGTGGGATCTGTGAGTACAATGCCTCCAGAGATTTGAGAAAACAAGATTTGAGAAAACAATTGAGATGTATCAAAGGGACCGAATTTATCTGGGAGTGATTGATGGTTTTGTGGCATACCTAACTCCGATCATAAAAGCAACAATATATGATGATTATTTTTAATAAACATTATAGGATGATAGTATATAAAATTCTGATCAAGAACGATATGCAAGAACGATATGGCTTAACATGAGCATGCTTTCCTTTTAGTATCCGCCTGGCTCTCTTGCCTTGCTCAAAATTGGTTTTGGTTCCAGCGCCTGGTTACAGACAGGCGCTGAGGTAGAAGACGGGAAACATGATGAGGAGCCAGCCCCGGCGGGCTTGATGCGCATCCCTTTACCTTTAATAATCAGCGGAGACCAGGCAGATGGTGTCGATTGCTCATATATTTGTGATGTTGCAATTTTTCCCAGTCATCAAGGGCCAGGTTTCGGAAAAAACATTATTTCAAAATTAATCGAATTATCTGTTGGGCATAAAAAATCGTACTGTACTCATACCCTGGTAAAGAAGAATTTTATAAAAAACCAGGCTTTAAACGCATGAGTACAGCAATGGCTATATTTGAAAATCAAGCCAAAGCCTTGGAATGGGGGTTGGTAAATGAAACATAATAAATTGTTGAACCGAATTTTGGTTTGGTGTTGATCTTTTGGGCAAGGAGAAAACTACATGGCTATTGTATTCGTTTTAATTAGTGTCCTGAGTATTGTCGCTTGTCACTACATTTCCAGGCGGCGAGGCGCTAAGCTAGTCTTCCGGGGTGTAATGGGGCTGATTTTTGGTCCGCCAGCAATTCCGTTTGCCTTTTTCTCCACTCCTGAGAGCAAGAGCCAAGCGAAATTGTAGTGCATAGCGTTAAAAAACATAACAAATTGCTGCAATGTACAGTCAAAAGCGGCGGCCTTTGTGTGTGGGTCGCTGCGCTCCATTTTCACACAAAAACCCCAACACTTTTGCCTGCCGCTGAACAAGGCGTTGAAAATCAGAGTTCGGCAGATATGTCCATTCTGTAGTAACATTGGGATGCATAATCGTTTTGATACAAAGGTAAACTCCATGAAAATTTCTGCGCGCAATAAACTCAAAAGCACGATTGTCGAAATCAAAGAAGGTGAAATCATGGCAGAGGTTATCCTCGACGTCGGTGGACAAAGACTCATTGCAGTGATCACCAAAGATGCTGTTCAGGAATTGAACCTAAAGAAAGGTGATAGCACTTTAGCCATGATCAAATCGACCGAAGTCATGCTGATAGTGGAGTAATACCTGGTACGTAGATCAGAAAAGGGTCGCGGACTCAGGTGACCTGACCCCTATGTTGTGTGGAAAAGAAGTATTGGCAAGGTCTGAGACTGTTCTGGATAATCTCCAGATGGGTTATCCAGGACAGATCCTTTAATCTACGGCAAAATCTTGCAGGGAGCGCGTCTAAATATTAGCCTACTATACAGTATCCGTCCAGAGAGTCACAAAGAAGCTGGATATAAGAGCCGCAAGAACCGGGTTCATGACTTAATCAGAGGTCCCTGACGCGATGGTTCAAGACGAATACGACAAGATAGAAGCATCGTGAAATTTGAAGACTTCAAAGCGGGCGCTCGGGTGCAACAGTATTCAGGGCAAGCTAATGAATTTTGAATCACAAAGTTTTTATCCTTCAGCAAATTCTCTGGAAATAATAGAGCAGTGTGCACAAAAGCTCTCGCCAGAAGACAAACGCCTATCTGAATGGCACAATTCATATGTTACGAACCATAAATCAAGAATTGCTCTAGATCTAGATATCGCAAAGGATCAGGTGCACCATGGAAACTCCATTTTAGAATTTGGATCGGTACCCTTGTTATTTACGGCAGCACTAGCTGCGAGTAATTATAATGTTACTGGGATAGATATAGCGCCAGAAAGATATAAAGAAACAATTGCTAAATTAAGAATTGATGTCATCAAGTGTGACATTGAGTCGGAGAGACTGCCTTTTGCTGATAACTCATTCGATACCGTTGTTTTTAATGAAATCTTTGAACACCTCCGTATAAATCCAGTATTCACTTTATCTGAAGTTCTTCGCGTCATAAAGCCAGGGGGACATATGATGCTTTCAAGCCCCAATCTAAGATCTCTTTATGGATTGGTGAATTTCTTGATTAAAAATCGTGCTTACTCCTGTTCGGGGAATATTTATGCGGAGTATCAGAAACTAGAAAAGCCAGGTCACATGGGGCATGTTCGAGAGTACACAACAAAAGAAGTTATTGAGTTCTTGGAAAACATTGGGTTTGCCGTAACTACGATCATCTATAGAGGGAGCTTTAATACGAACTTCAAGCAGATTGTAGCAAGGCTATTCCCTAATGTTCGACCATTTGTTTCCTATGTCGCTATCAAGCCAGTGCATTCCGTCTATCAATCACATATGTAAATTCCCCCTTAAACCAGGTGCATGTCAACATAGAGTTTCCCGGCGTACACTACTCGTCAGGAGATCGAAGTTGAGGAAGTCATCATAAATCTAAAGGTCTGACCCCGGTTTTCGTTCTGTTTTCTGCGAAGACAAGCTTACTTGCATTCTTGTATAATGGGCATTAATTATACAGATGCCAGCAAATTTTAAACTGGAGCGTTGTAATGAGAGAAACCTTTACCAAGGGGATGGCTCGCAATATTTACTACGGAGGCGGGGTGTTCTTCTTCCTGGTGCTTATTGGTTTAACAGTTGATACGGTTAAGCGCCTACCTAAGACTGATAATTCAGAAAATTTGACTGAACAGGCTGCAGCAGGAAAACGGCTATGGGAAGTCAATAACTGCATCGGTTGTCATACTTTACTGGGTGAGGGCGCTTACTTCGCGCCAGAACTTGGTAATGTCTACACCCGTTTTGGCAAGAGTACAGCAGCGATCAAAGGCTTCATAAAATCCCGCCCGGTAGAAGGTATTCCGGGTCGCCGCAGTATGCCCCAATTCAACCTCTCGGATGAAGAATTGGAAGAGCTGGCTCAGTTCCTGAAATATGTTGATAGCATTAAAACCGCCAGAGACTGGCCACCAAATGTTCTGGGCTAGGGAGAGATATGGATGAAATATGAATCACAAGCTATCGCAAAGCTCTACTTTATTGCGGCCATGGGGCTTTTTGTCGGTCAGATTCTCTTTGGTGTAGTGATGGGTTTGCAGTATGTAGTGGGCGACTTTTTGTTTCCATTAATCCCCTTTAATGTTGCCCGTATGGTACACACCAACCTATTGATTGTGTGGTTGCTGTTTGGCTTTATGGGGTCGGCCTATTTTTTGATACCAGAAGAATCCGAGCGTGAGCTTTATTCACCCTTGTTAGCGAAAATCATGTTCTGGATTTTTCTAGTGGCCGGCGCGTTAACTGTTGCGGGTTATCTGCTGGTTCCTTATGCCCGGTTAGCTGAACTGACAATGAACGATCTGTTCCCCACAATGGGGCGGGAATTCCTGGAGCAACCAACCATTACCAAGCTCGGTATTGTCGTTGTGGCTTTGGCTTTTATCTTTAACATCGGCATGACGGTTTTAACCGGTCGCAAAACCGTTATCAGCCTTGTATTGTTGACTGGTCTTATCGGTTTGGCAGTCTTCTTCCTGTTCTCTTTCTACAATCCCGACAACCTTGTTCTGGATAAATACTTCTGGTGGTTTGTGGTTCACTTGTGGGTAGAAGGGGTTTGGGAATTGATTATGGCCTCGTTGCTTGCCTATGTATTGATCAAAGTGACCGGGGTAGATCGTGAAGTGATCGAGAAATGGCTCTATATTATTATTGCTATGGCGCTGATTTCAGGTCTTGTTGGAACCGGGCATCACTTCTACTGGATTGGCACACCTGGTTACTGGCAATGGTTAGGTTCAGTTTTCTCAGCACTTGAACCACTTCCATTCTTTATGATGACATTGTTTGCTTTTGATGTGGTCAATAAAAGACGTCGCGAGCATCCCAATAAAGCGGCTGTTTTATGGGCACTGGGTACGGCAGTGATGGCCTTTCTGGGTGCGGGAGTTTGGGGATTCCTGCATACACTGGCTCCGGTTAACTATTATACTCATGGAACACAAGTAACTTCGGCACATGGGCACATGGCTTTCTATGGTGCCTATGTGATGGTCATCTTAACGATGATCTCTTATACGATGCCACTGATGCGTGGCCAAAAAGCGGCTAATGCGACTGCTCAAAAACTGGAGATAGGCTCTTTTTGGTTAATGACCATCTCAATGGTCGTCATTACGCTGTTTCTGACGGTTGCTGGTTTTATGCAAGCGTATATGCAACGTTACGCGGATAGCCCTCAACCGTTTATGGTGGTGCAGGATCAGTTGGCGACTTACTATTGGATACGTGAGGCGGCAGGTGTTGTTTTCCTGGCAGGACTGTTCCTATACCTTTATAGCTTCTTTGCGAAAGGGAAAGAGGTTGCGCTTGTAGAGGGATAAGGCCGCTTCTTGTTGGCTTTGGAAGGAGAAAGACCGTCTTAAACGACGGTCTTTTTGGGGCAAGTTAATTCCTCTGGAACCTCATAAAAACGTTGCGGGTGCAGCAAAGGCAAGGAAAAAATTAGTGGTAAAGCGCTCGGCTCCATGGATAAAAGAATTAAAGCTGAGTTTCCGTGGGCAAATGAGCATTTTGAGCTGACTTTTAATGCTATGTTTACATGGCGCAATAGTATGCAGGGGTTTTCTTACATCGAGAGGTGCTTATGGAAATAGAAGCTGTTCAGTTAAAGCGAGCTTCAAATGCAGCCTGGGCTTCACTGCTTAACCTCACCGTTTTACCCATCATCGGCTTTATTATCTTATTACTCATTTATAAGAAAACTGTTCCGGATACGATTGATCGCTACTATGCTGTCGTCGGCCTGAAAGTGAATCTGTTGGCGGCAATAGCACTCCTGCTGGTAAGTGCCCTGATTGTTGTGGTGGGTGGTCTTGACTCCCCGATGAGTTGGATCTACATGCTTTCGTACTTTGTAACAATCCATGCTCTTTTTATTCTTTTTACCACATGGGCACTTGTTCGCGCCTGGTCGGGCAAATTATTAAGGTGAGGGCGCACCTGACAAGCAAGCGCTCTGAAATAGAGCCCAAACTGCTCCCCGGTGACTTGGCCATCTGGTTTTTCATCTTTATGGAACTGCTGGTTTTCGGCATCTTCTTTATCAGCTATGCGGTGATGCGCATACAAAACATTGAACTGTTTAACCAATATCAGCTGACGCTTAATCGTGAACTTGGGTTGGCAAATACCTTACTCCTGATAAGTTCGAGTTACTTTGTCGTTCGTGCGGTTCACTCGATCAGACTTAATGATGTGAAACGCTGCATTCACTGGCTTTATGCAGGCCTGGCAGGTGGCGCAGGCTTCTTGATACTAAAATCGCTGGAATATTCTGATAAGTTTTCAGCCGGTATCGGTTTAGATACGAATACTTTTTATATGTTTTACCTGTCACTCACCATGTTCCATTTTCTGCATGTGATTCCAGGTATGCTGATACTGCTTGCGGTGGTGATACAGGCTAAGCGCGGAGCCTATAGCGCCGACAATTATATCGATGTAGAAGCGGGAGCCTCTTACTGGCATATGGTTGATTTGGTCTGGATTATTCTCTTTCCACTGGTCTATATCATCCGATGAAAAGTGCTTATAACATCCACTTGATCTGGGCCACCATGATGCTGCTGACGATCTCATCTTATTTAATTGGAGAGATGGGTTCCGGTGGAGTGGTAGCCACACTGTTTTTGCTTCTGGTCGCTGGCGTTAAAGCGGTTTTAATTATTCGGGATTTTATGGAGTTAAGGGGGGTCTCATTTCTATGGCGCGCCATTATGTATGGCTGGTTAGTGGTGGTCTGCACAAGTATTGGTATTGCGTATATGTTGGGGAACCTCTGATCCATTTACGAACTCGCATCTTGCCTCCAGGGTTTCTTGGCCTTTAACAGGCTCGTCCGCGCTCACAGAAACAGGAATCAAGATGAGTAAAAAAAACGACAGCCTCCCTTTTTATCAACCACAGCATAACGAAGTTGAACTGTTTGAACAGGCCTATAACCATCAACTTCCTTTATTGATTAAAGGGCCAACCGGCTGTGGTAAAACACGCTTTATTGAACATATGGCCGCCAAACTAAGTCGCCCTTTATATACCGTCGCCTGCCATGATGACCTGAGCGCGGCTGATTTGGTTGGTCGTCATCTGATTGGCGATGGTGAAACCTATTGGCATGATGGCCCACTCACCAAAGCGGTGCGCGAAGGGGCAATCTGCTATTTGGATGAAGTGGTCGAGGCGCGTAAAGATACAACGGTTGTTTTGCACCCGCTCTCGGATGATCGCCGTCTGCTGCCTATAGAACGGACGGGTGAATTGCTCAAAGCGCCGCCAGAATTCATGTTGGTGGTCTCCTATAACCCCGGTTATCAAAACCTGCTCAAAGGGATGAAGCCTTCAACTCGGCAGCGCTTTCTTGCGATGCGCTTTAACTACCCAGATATTGAAACAGAAACGCGCATCATCCAAAAAGAAACCGATCTTGATCAAAAGACCTCAACACAACTGATCGAATTGGCACATGCTTTACGCGTGTTAAAAGACCATGATTTGGAAGAATCAGCCTCAACTCGATTACTGGTTTATGCAGCAACCCTGATTAAGTCAGGGCTTGATCCAATAGCAGCCTGCCAGGCCGCTATTATTGAGCCGCTTAGTGACGATGAAGAAACGGTCGCGGCCTTAATGGAAGTGGTTAAAGCAAAAATCCCGGCGATTAAAATAAGGGTCCTGTAATGAGTAAGCCAAGTTGTAAGCACTGTGGCCGGGATGTGGAAGAGAATGATGATCACTGCCAAAATTGCGGTATTCCCCTGCCCCCAAATCATGCCAAAGAGAGGCAGAAGAATTTTATCATTTGGTTTATTGTGCTGCTTATCTTCTGCTTTGTCATGATGTTTTGGTTACCACCTGATTGGTCGCCATTTGTAGACAAGTAACCGATGCTCGAAGAGATTGTAGGGTCAGCATGGCACCGCTTTATCACCAAAAAAGCGAGCAAACATTACCCCGAAGCGATTGTCTACCTTGTGGATATTCGCCACACAGCTGGAGTTTTCTTTCGTGCACTGGGGGGAGACGGCGGTTTATCGGTTGAAAGTTCGACCGATTCAGAAGTTCATGCGCGGCGTTCTGTAGTGCAGCGAATTGCCGGTATAGGCGACAAAATACAATATGCATGGCGCGATGAAGAGACTCTGAGACTACCTGAAAGCATCGCCCTGTTTCCTGGCAAACAACTTAATTCAGATCTCTATTTATGGCTGACCGCTCTGTCAGCGATCAAGGTAGAAGAGGGTGACTGGATTAGCCGCAATCAAGTCCGCACATTCAAAACTCTGGCAGTATGGCCCGGCTTGACAGAACGTTATCAGAATCTTTTGGAGGCGCACCTTCAGCAACGGCCTGATCCAGCAAGTTTGCCAACACGAGAAGCGAAACAAGAAGAAGCCATTCGAACAGCATTACGCTGTTCAACAGAAAATATCCGTTTAGAGTACGCTAAAAAGCCACCACACCCGGTACCGCTTTGGTTACATCCCGCGCCATCCCCTGAGGAGATTAATAATAGTAAGCCGCCTAAAGATCCCGGCAATCCAGAAGCGACAGACTCAAAAAAAGAGCAAAAAAAGCAGCCAACACGTAAAAAAGGCAATCGAACCGAAATGCCAGAGGGCAAAGATGGGCTGATGAGTTTTCGCCTGGAAAGCCTGTGGAGCTGGGGCGAATATACCAAAGTGGATCGCACCAGCACAGAAGATGACGATGATGATGCCATGCAGACGGCAGAAGATATGGACAACATCACCGTCGCTCAGGATAGCGAAACGACCACCGCAAAGATCAAGCTAGACCTCGACCTACCCTCCAGTCAATATGATGATATCGTGCTGGGAGAGGGCATCGCAATAGATGAGTGGGACTATAAAAAGCAGCGGTTACAGAAAGATCACTGTCGAATAATCCCAATGAAATCTAAAGATGCAAAAGCAACTGATCTTCCGCAACGGTTGAAGACACAAGTGAGAAAAATCCGCCGCCAGTTTGAAGTATTGCAACCACAGCGTCATTGGGTGAGCCGCCAAAATGAAGGAACGGAGCTTGATTTAGAAAGCTACATAAACTTTTTAGCCGACCGTAAACATGGGCAGGTGAATAATGATGCTCCTGTTTATCGGAACCTGCATAAGCAAAATCGAGATCTCTCCTGCCTATTATTGGCAGATCTATCACTCTCAACCGATGCATATATCAACAACAGCACTCGAGTGATTGACGTGGTGAAAGACTCCTTGTTTCTCTTCTCAGAGGCGCTCAGCGCCACAGGAGACCGCTTTGCGCTGCATGGATTCTCATCACGAAATCGCAACCATGTGCGTTTCTATAAAATTAAAGCGTTTGACGAGCGCCATAGTGATGAAGTTCGCGGTCATATAGAGGCGGTTCGCCCCGGTTATTACACTCGTATGGGAACGGCAATACGCTACGCCAGTCAACTGCTTGAAAAAGAGGCGAGGTGCCAGAAACTGCTGCTAATTCTCACCGATGGTAAACCCAATGACCTGGATATATATGAAGGGCGCTATGGAATAGAAGATACACGACAAGCGATACTGGAAGCCGAGCAAAAGGGGCTGCAGCCTTTTTGTATCACCATTGATGAGAAAGCAGAGGATTACCTCCCCTACCTGTTTGGTAAAAACAGCTATATCCTGGTGAGAAATGCGCAGGAACTGCCCGCAAAATTAACGCAGCTTTATATACGACTTACACGCTAGACCGCTTGAATATAACCTATAGAAATATTCTAGATTAAGGAAGCTCTGAATCAAATCCGGGCGAAGGTGATGGTGGTTCACTATGTTCAGATTGTCAACAATAAAGCCGGGTATAAGGGCCGCAAGAACCGAGTTCATGACTTAATCAGAACTTCCTTGGAATACATTTATAAAATGGTCTTTATATAAAAATCCCTGCACGTAATCAACATTTAGTTGTGCAGCAATAGCCAGGTCATTTTTGCTTTCTACACCCTCCAATATTGTTTTCTTACCTGAAAGGTGCGCGTAATCAACTATTGATTGAACCAATGCCATAAACTCCTTGTCATCTTTATTACGGATAACATATTTGTCCAGCTTTACATAATCCACTAGCTGAAGAACTTCAAATGATAGCATTGAGAGTGGTCCGAATACATCATCAAGAGCAGTCTGGATTTTATTTAGAGACAAGTTTTCAATCATTTTTAAACTCATTTTGGCATCATTTATTTCGGAGTTTTCTATAAGCTCTACTGTAATACAGTGTTTGGGGTAGCTATTGAATAATTTCAAAAAAGAATTATTTACTCCTGAATCACCACTCGCAAAATATGAATCTTGATCTAAGTTGATAAAGATTCTTTCGCAGTCAGGGGCTGATGACAATTGAATTAATTTTTGTTCATATTCCACTTGGAATAAACTCAGAGGACTGCTATGCAAAGAAGCGTAAACAATATCCGGGCGTATTGGTTTGTTGGAATGAGTGAAAAACCGAGACAAAGATTCGTATCCAAAAATATCTTGATTTTCCATATCAATAATGGGTTGATATTCAACACCAAATCTTTTTTTTTCTATCAGATCAAGTAAAATCTGAGGTAATAATAATTCCATAAATACCTTGAGACCTAAGCATAACCGTAGTTTTTGGATGAAGTCGTTGAGTTTCCAGCAAAAATTTCGCCATTCGAGAGGAAATATTGGATCACACGACCTGATTTCAGGATAAGGTTGGTATTCCAGGTATTCAACCGGTATCCTGGATACCAGGCGCAACTATCGAGGGCATTTCGGATCCGGTAGACCATAGACGCTCAATCTCTGACCAGTTTAATAAGGCCTCAGTATCTTAAAGCGCATGTAGAGTCGGATGGCCAGAATCTGAACCGGATACAAAAAGTTTGGGCTGGGTGGCGAATGGCTTTTGCATGGCTAATTATAACATTGGTGTAAGGTGTAAACTGCGGGTGCGTTATGCTGAGGTCTCGATGACGTTTATCGCCCGTCAGATTTACCCCGCCATTGGAATACGCTTGCGTTTCATACGCTGTTCTATCGCATATTGAATGCCTGCCGCATCCAGACCGGCATCAACCAGCATCTCTTCCCGCGAACCATGCTCGATAATTCGATCCGGGATACCCACATTCAGCACATCAACGGCAATACCATGGGCATGAAGCACTTCGAGCACCGCGGAACCAGCGCCTGTTGCCGTCATATGTTCTTCCACCGTCACCAATAGCTGATAATTTTCAGCCATTTGCATAATCATATCGGTGTCGATGGGTTTGACGAAACGCATGTTCACCACGGTAGCATCGATCTGAAGCGCTGCTTTTAACACCTCGGACATGGGACTACCAAAACACAGGATGGCTACGCCCTTGCCACAGCGCACGATCTCAGCCTTACCCAGTGGAATAAGCGCCACATTTTTCTCGATTGGAACACCCGGCCCTTGTCCACGCGGATAGCGCACCGCGACCGGACCATCACAAGCCAATCCGGTAGAGAGCATCTGATAGCTCTCGTTTTCGTCGACAGGCATCATGATAGTAAACCCGGGCAAGGATCGCAGAAAACCCAGATCATAGATCCCCGCATGGGTTGGGCCATCCGGGCCAACCAGTCCAGCGCGATCAATGGCAAACAACACCGGCAAATTCTGCAATGCCACATCATGAACCACCTGATCATAAGCGCGCTGCAGAAAGGTCGAATAAATAGCCACCACCGGACGCATGCCTTGGCACGCCAGCCCAGCGGCGAAAGTCACAGCATGTTGCTCGGCGATCGCCACATCAAAATAACGCTCGGGAAAGCGTTGCTCGAATTCCACCATACCCGATCCTTCACGCATGGCTGGCGTAATACCCACCACACGCCGATCAGCCTCGGCCATATCACATAACCATGCTCCGAAAACCGCACTGTAGGAAGGTCCTTTGGACCGAGTGGGCACCATAACGCCGGTTTGGGGATTAAACGCCCCGACTCCATGATATTTGACCGGATCCTTTTCCGCCGGCGCGAATCCCTTTCCCTTGCGGGTGATCACATGCAACAGCCGGGGACCTCGTTGCTGACGCATATTACGCAATGTTTCCACCAGCGTGGTCAATTGATGGCCGTCGATCGGTCCGACATAATTAAAGCCCAATTCCTCAAACAGCGTTCCTGGTATCACCATACCCTTGAGATGCTCTTCAGCACGCCGCACGAATTCTTTCATGGGTGGAATGGGTTGGAGAACCGTTTTTCCGCCTTCACGCACACCGGTATATAATCGGCTGGACAAAATACGGGAAAAGTAGTTGCTCAGTGCGCCAACATTGGGAGAAATGGACATTTCATTGTCATTCAGAATCACCAGCATATCGGTTTTGAGAGCTCCAGCATGATTCATGGCTTCAAAAGTCATGCCGCCCGTAATCCCGCCATCACCGACGATAGCCACCACCTGATGAGACTCGTGAAGCAAGCGGAATGCTTCCGCCATACCCACAGCAGCACTGATGGCAGTGCTGGCATGACCCACGCCGAACGTATCAAACGGGCTTTCTTGCCGTTTTGGGAAAGGCGCCAGCCCACCCCAACGACGGATGGTTTCCATGCGCTTGAGCCTTCCCGTGAGCATTTTATGCGTATATCCCTGATGCCCCACATCCCAGATGATCTGGTCATCCGGTGTCTGGAAAACATAATGCAGGGCGATGGTTAATTCCACCGTACCCAGATTGGCCGCGAAATGTCCTCCAACCTGCCCCAGGGTTTCGATGAGAAAAGCCCTGATTTCACCCGCCAGAACCGGCAACTGCGCTTCAGACAGACTTCTCAGGTCATAAGGATTTTCTATGGTATCCAACAGGGGAAAATGGGTACTCATGGCTCAAATCTCAACCGCAATAATAGAGAACAAAGCAAAATGTTACCGTTCTCATTATAGCATTGTGATGCCGGCAACGCTGCGCAGGCTTCCCTGGAAATGCGCATGAAATGCAATGCACCCTATTCTCTTCTGCGGGCCTGATGACAGAGTTCATAATTCGCCGCGCCTTATTGCATTGCGGTCGGCTTATACTCCTTGAGAATCATACGAAAATTTTCAGAGCCTTTTCTACTTTGCGCCACGATGACTGGCAACTGGTTTAGTTCCGGCGCACACCAGATCACCGTGGTGCGGCTGCCATGATGACGGGTCCAGGGTCGCGCCTGATAATCACCCGCCGAAGTTTCAACGACTTCCATTTCCCCGGGTTCAAAACTGTAGCGTTTGAACGCATCTTCATCAAGCACCGTAAAGGTTAATGGCGCAGGTATGGATTGCGCTTTGATCCCGATCATCAACATCAGATTCCAGGTCAAACGATCCAGCGCGCCTTGGGGCAGATCCAGTTTGGTGGTCTCTTCAGCGATGCGCACCGTGACTTGATTTTGCTCCCAGTCAAAATGAGATTCGACATCTTCAAGGGTTTTATCTCCGGAAGTATGCCGAAACTGATAATGGATGGGCTTGACGCTATTTCCAACCCATTCGAACCAACTGCGCTCAACCGCATCATCACTGCGCACGATACGCACCAAAGCGTTGGGTTTGGTGGTGGATTGATAAACCCAGCGCCCCGGACCATCGACTTTCAGCCTCATGATGCCTTCGCCCATATTAATGCCACTGTAGGAAACCACATAACGCGCTTCAAATGGCTGAACCGGTTGCGCATGAATTTCAGCCATACACAACGATAACGGGAACATCCACCAAAGACAAGGGCGCAAGAATAATTTCATAAAATCCTCTCATATCGACCTGCGATTTCCATTGAAACTTATTAATATCATCAAGTCTTTTCAACGTACCAGCGAATAGGCTTGGTCAAAGGCTCATGATCCAGCCAGGGCATGCCTTCTTGCCAGATGAGCCTACCATCGGCCAACCATTGCAAAACACGGGGATAAATGCGGTGTTCCGTCCGCAGTACTCTTTGCGCCAAGGTTTCCACATCATCATCGGGCAATACAGACACCACCGATTGCAATACCACCGGTCCGGCATCGACCTGCTCCGTAACGAAGTGCACACTGGCGCCATGGATCGTTTCACCCGCCGCCAGAACTTTCTGATGCGTATGCAATCCAGGATGCGCCGGCAGCAAAGAGGGATGAATGTTGAGCAGCCTGCCACTATACCTACGGGTAAACGCAGCGCTCAGAATACGCATGAAACCGGCCAGGGCGATGACATGGGGATTCAAGTCATCAATCAATTCAGCGAGACGCCGTTCAAAATCATCCCGGCTCTGAAAGGAATGACGATCCATGCCATGTGCCGGAATACCAGCGGCGCACGCATATTCCAGTGCCGTCGCAAGAGGTTGATCGCTGATCACGCCACGCACGGGCCAAGCCAGGTCACCGCCTTGATGCGCCCGGATTATGGCCTCAAGATTACTCCCCCGGCCGGAAACCAGCACCACGATGCCACTGGGATCACTCATATCGGATAATTAACCTGCAATCATAACGCAGGGTTCTGCCTGCGCTGAATCAGCCGCTTTGATAAAGCCAAGTTCGAGAGCTTGTTCTCCGCAGGCGCGCAAACAATCCATGCTTTTCTCCAGATCCCGCGCATCAACACACAAAATCATCCCGATACCGCAATTAAAAACCTGGTGCATTTCAGCCGGGGTCATCATGGAATGGCGCTGTATCCAGTGAAAAACCTCTGGCCAGCGCGATGTTGGCCAGTCGATCATGGCTAGTACGCCACGAGGCAGGACACGGGGCAGATTTTCGATGAACCCGCCGCCGGTAATATGAGCGCAAGCGTGCATGGATACGGCATTGTCTTCGAGCGCTTTCAATGCCTTGACATAGATCCGTGTTGGCTCGAGCAGGTTCGAAAGAATGCCGTCATCCACCTGATTTTGATCTCCGTCAAGCGCTTGCAGTAATTTCCGAATCAGGGAGTAACCATTGGCGTGAGGACCAGAAGACGCCAGCCCAATCAGTGCATCGCCCGGCTTCACCTTGCTGCCATCGATAATTTTGGATTTTTCAACGATGCCCACGCAAAACCCGGCAAGATCCCAGTCGCCCGCTTGATATAGTCCCGGCATTTCGGCCGTTTCCCCGCCGAGCAACGCCATACCGGCCTGTTGACACCCTTCAACCATGCCAGCGATCATTTTTTCAGCCACATCAACATCGAGTCGTGCGCTCGATATATAATCCAGGAAAAAAAGTGGCGTGGCGCCACACACAATCACATCGTTGACGCACATGGCCACCAGGTCAACGCCCACGGTTTCAGGCTTATGGTATTGCAGTGCCAGTGAGGTCTTAGTTCCGACGCCATCGGATCCGGTGACGAGTACGGGCTGTTCATACGAACAACTCGATAAATCAAATAAACCGGCAAAACCACCGAGTCCTCCAAGCACCTTGGTACTGTGTGTCGACGCTACCATCGGCTTGATTCGGCGCACCAGATCATTTCCAGCGGCAACATCGACACCCGCATCGCGATATTGATTCATTGATTTCTTGATCCCAGAAGTTTAATTAAACCAGGGCTGTCTATCTTCTGTGGCTCTATAGCGGACAGATCGCCTGGCTCCCGCTTCAGAACAAGCTCATAAACAGACATGATTGTAGCCACCGAACCGATTCACAAGTTTGCTGATAGCATCGCAACCGCCATCAGTATAATGCAATGATACCTTCATCTTAAAGACACAGCGGGTCAAAAGGCGATCCGTAACAAGATCAAACGAGCGCAGAAAATCCATTTTGCCGCGCTGTGGCGTAAGGATGCCGAACGAACAAACGCGAACCATAGCCGTCAGATGCGAACGAAGCTCCGCCTCTGGAGAATCGGGCAAGATGTCAATTTCCATCCCTGAGACCTGAAGGTGAGAAAACAACTGGAGCATTGCTCTGTTTTTCCCAGTATTGGCGTGACTTTTCCAGTGCCGTACGATAGGTTTGCGCATTAAACTGCTGTTTCAACATAGCCGCCATTTCGCCACTTTCCGCGTGCCCGTTACGCGCAGCCTGTGAGAACCAGGCAAACGATTCTACCAGATCCTGCCCGATCCCATGGCCGCTAAAATACGCCATGCCCATATGATACTGGGCTTCCCTGTCACCATTAAACGCTGCCTGACGATACCAGTAGACCGCCTTATAAGCATCCTTCTGCACGCCACCCTGGCCCTCAGTATAAAGCACCGCCAGATTATATTGCGCATCCGGAACTCCCAGGCGCGCAGCGGAAGTTAGCCAGTTAAAAGCTTCTGCCGGTTTTTTCTCCCCTGCACAGCCCTGGGCCAGACAGGCTCCCAGATTATACTGAGCCGACGGTTCGCCCTGCTGCGCCGCTTTTTCATACCAACGCATCGCCTCATGAACATCCCGCTTCCCGCCAATACCCTCCCCTATCATCCAGCCATAGAGCGATTGCGCCTGTGCCTGACCCGTTTGCGCCGCCATAGCGATCCATTGGCGTGCCAGAACGGCATCCGGCTCGCCACCATCCGGCCGATGCAGATAAAAAAGACCAAGGCGAAGCGCGGCATCCGCATCACCACTTTCGGCTTCCTTTTTCATTTCAGAAAATCTTATCTGCTGTTCTTTCAGCATCCGGGACAAAGCAGAACCGGTATCGGGCAAAGAAACACAGGCACCCAAAAGAAGCAAAAACATGAGCAAAAGAGTTCTGGACAAAAAATTCATGTCATATCGCCCCACAAGGTCTGCGCCATGATCAATCCGGCCAGCGCTGCGGTTTCACATCTTAGAATGCGTGGTCCGATACGGATCGCCGCCCAGCCTTCAGCAATCGCCTGATCAAGCTCCACATCGCTCAATCCGCCCTCCGGCCCGATGAGCAATGACAGACTCGAAGGTTTTGACAGCTGAGACATGCAGATTCCCTTATAGGGTGATAACACCAATGCACCATCCGTACACTGCCGGTAATGGGTCAGGGCAACGGACAAGTCCATTTCTTCACCCACCTCGGGTATATGGTTGCGTCCACATTGCTCACAGGCACCGATCACCTGCGCCAGTCGGCGACGATACCGGTGGGATGCGCGTTTCGCGTCTGCGGTCGCTTGACTACGCCTGCACCGCACTGGAACGATAGTATGGACCCCAAGTTCCACCGCTTTCTGAATGGCGAAATCCATTCGCTCGCTGCGGCAAAGCCCCAGCAACAGAATCGTCTCAAGGGGCGACTCATAATCCTTGTGCTTCGCCTCTCCAATCTGCACCCGGATCGAATGGCGCCCGCAATTGAGGATATCGGCATCAAACTCGAACCCGTTGCCATTAAACAGATGCAGACGGGCGCCTTTTCCCAGGCGCAGCACACTTTTTAAATGATGCGACACCTCAGGCGGAAGATCAAGCACCGTTCCCGATTCAAGATATACATCGACAAAAGCTCGGGGTATGCCCATGATTTTATAAGGCTTTAAGCGGCCATAGCCACGGGATGAGGAAACTCGCCACCAGCCAGAAAATGATATTCAACGGCAAGCCAACCTTGACGAAATCGCGGAAATAGTAACCTCCTGCGCTATAAACGAACAAATTGGTCTGATATCCCAATGGCGTCGCAAAAGAAGCGCTTGCGGCAAACATGACCGCGACCAGAAACGGAGTGGGATCCAGACCCAGGTGTTGCGCCATGCCTATCGCCATGGGCGTGAGCAGCAAAGCGGTGGCATTATTGCTGAGAAAGGCGGTCAGCAGAGATGTCAAAAGATACAGTCCAGACAGAGCAATTGCAGGATTTGATTGTCCCAGTCGAATCAAGGTATGCTCCGTAATCCAGGCAAGTGAACCGCTGTTCTCCACCGCTTTTCCCACCGCGATCATACCCCAGATCAACATCAATACACCCCAGTCCATACCATCGAAAGCTTCTTTAGGAGTCAGACAGCCCACCAGTACTACAACAATTGCAGCAATCAGTGCCAAAGAAACGACCGGGATCGAAGTCAGGGCGGCTATTACGATGACTGACAGTAAAGCAATAAGGGCCACTGGTGCCTTGTGTCGCCGCACAGGAAGTTCACGAGGTTCCGACAGATTGATCAGTTCACCATCATGGAAAAGACGATGAATGCCTTCTCTCGGCCCCTGAATCAGCAGGGTATCACCGAAATCCAGTTCCACCTGCTCAAGTACTTCGGAGAAACGCGTTTCGGATCGATGCAAGGCGATGATATAAACACCGTAGAACCGACGCAAACCCAGATCGGCGATACGCTTGCCAACAAAACGGGAATGCGGGCCCACCATGCCTTCAAGCACATCCGCTTCACGCTCGGCGATAGGCTCAAGATCGTGTTCTCCGCTCTCTCGGATGAAACGCACCCGGATATCTTCGTTTAATTCCTTGATGCCGGCGCCATCGGTTCGAATGACAATTCGATCACCCGCGTGCAGTTGCACCTGCGACAACTTGTGGCGTAAGGTCTGGTTATCCCGGATCACATCGATGATCATAGCACCGGGACTCTGAGTCAGGCGAGCATTGGTGGGGCTTTTACCGATTAGATATGATTCCTGAGGTATCAGCACTTCGGTATGAAAATAGCGGGTAGTATTATAAAGGCTATCCAGCATCGGTCGATCCGGCAACAAATGTTTGCCGATCAGAAGCATATAAACAATACCCACAGCGGCAAACACAAGCCCTGTCATGGTAATGTCAAACATGCTAAAAGCGGGCAGTCCATGGCTTTGTGCCACACCATCGACCAGCAGATTGGTGGAGGTGCCAATAATGGTTAACCCACCCCCAAAAATAGCGGCATAAGAAAGCGGTATCAGCAAAAGGGAAGGCGCCATTTTCTGGCGCCGGGCCAAGATGATTACCACCGGCATTAAAACCAGTACCACCGGCGTATTGTTCACCGCTGCTGATGCCAGCATGACCAACAGCATCAAGGCGAAAAGAGTCATTAATGGAGAACCGCGCCCCAGCCGCTCCAGGGCAAAACCGAGTGTTTCGATCCATCCCGTGCGCTCGAGCGCAGTACTGAGCACAAACATGCAGCCAACCGTGACCAGCGCAGAATTACTCAAGGCGCCGCGCACATCTTCTGCACCGATAACTCCAGCCGCCAGAAAAATACTGGCTGCGGCCATGGCGCTGATTCCGGGAGGTCGCCATTCCATAAAAAACGCCACGATGAGAATCGCTAACACCGTCAGCACGAAAACTATTTCCATTTTTTTATTCTCAAATCATCTATAAAAATCGTTTATTATAACTTTCAACAAAGATCCGGGCAACACCACGCAAATGGTTCATAGCTATAGCGGCATCATGATAAAATCAAACCTTTCAAGCTCTTTCCTGAACCATCGTACCTTTATGAATAAACCTCTCAATCCATATCAGACCACAAGCACCCAGCCCGATAGTTCAGAAACGGACGATTCCATGCTTATCCAAAAATGGCTGGCGGCTATGGAAGATATCAATCATGTAATACTGGGGAAACGGCGCTCCGTAGCTTTGGCGATGACTTGCCTCATGGCTCAAGGACATCTTCTTATCGAAGACCGTCCGGGTGTGGGAAAAACCACATTGGCACAAGCCCTGGCAGCCAGTTTGGGGCTGAGTATGAAACGCATTCAGTTCACCAGTGATCTGCTCCCGGGTGATATTCTTGGCACTTCGGTTTATTCACGCCAGAGCGAAGGATTCCACTTTCATTCCGGCCCGATCTTTTCCCAAGTGGTGCTCGCTGATGAGATCAATCGCGCCATGCCAAAAACCCAGAGTGCCATGCTGCAGGCCATGGAGGAAGGTTATGTTAGCATCGATGGCGTCAATCACGATCTGAAACAACCTTTTCTGGTCATCGCCACCCAGAATCCACGGGAACAGGATGGCACATTCCCCCTGCCCGAATCCCAGCTTGACCGCTTTCTGATGCGCATCCATCTCGGTTATCCTGATCCTGAGGCTGAAAAGCAACTGCTCAGAGGTACCGGGCGAAACCGGCTTGTGTCCGCGATGCAACCCAGCCTCAACGCACGTGAAATCACTACTTTACAGCGCCATCTGGAAAAGGTCTATATTTCCGATGCTCTGCTCGATTATGTGCTGGCATTATTGCATCACAGCCGCAACCAGCCGCAAGGCATTCATGGTTTATCACCAAGAGCAGGTCTTGGACTGGTGAGAGTCGCTCGCGCATGGGCCTTGATGCATGAACGCAACCATGTGCTACCCGAAGATGTTCAGGCGGTGTTTGTCAGCATCGCTGCACATCGGATTGCGCCACGGGAAAACCATCAGCAAGCCCAAATCCTGGCGCAAAACTTGCTGCGGCAAGTCGATGTCGAAGATCCTGGCAACTAATTCATTCCTGATCCGCAGTCGGGAAACCGTGATTCGTTACCTGACCCGGCGCCAGAAACGAAAATCTTCCTATACTGCGCGCTATCGCAGTATATTTATCATACCTACCCTCGCCGGGATAGGTTGCGCCACCCTATTGATGGCCATGTTGATTCTGGCAACCAATTTCGGCAACAATATGGTTTTCGCCCTAGATTTTATGCTTGGATCGCTCTGGTTTGTGGCACTCTATGGCACGCATCATAATCTGTTGCATCTCAGGCTTGAGGCACTGCCCTGCATGCCGGTTTTTTCCGGTGATAACGCCCGGTTCAAAATACGCATCACCAATCCCAGCCGAACCACGCGCTACGGCATTCGTTGGTTAAGTCAGAATCATGGCGGGATTCTTGCGGAAATTCCAGCACGCGGTTCGGTCTTATTTGAAGTCGTCGTGCCAACCCGATCCCGCGGCTGGTTACGCGCGCCGCGCTTTTCGATCCAAACGACCTACCCGTTCGGCTGGTTCCGCGCCTGGAACTGGATAGAACTGGATACCATGTGCCTGGTTTATCCGGCTCCGGTTTCCATCCGCAGTATCGCGCAGCATGTACCAGGCCCGGATGAAGGGCAAGACAAGACCCTTTTCGGCGAACAGGAATGGGCTGGACTGCGCGCCTATCAGCAGGGAGACCCGGCGCGTGCGATCGTCTGGCGCGCCCTGGCACGTGAAGCCGGTCTTTATGTGCATCAAATGGCGGATTCTGTCCAGCACGAAGTATGGCTTGAATGGGATGCGCTGGCGCCCATGGAAACAGAACTGCGCCTGCGCGTGCTGTGCCAGAGAATTCTGGAATGTTCAGAAAAAAATCTGCGCTACGGCCTTAGACTGCCTACCCAAACGTTTGACCCCGAAGACGGCGCGCAGCATCGTCTCCGTTCCCTGAGGGCCCTGGCACTTTTCGGGATGCCGCCATCAGGGGGAAAGCATGGATAGCCTTTTCATCAACCAACTACCCCAAAAAATGCGTTTGCAACTGATCGCGGGCATAACGCTCCTATCCTGCCCGCAATGGTTCAATCTGCCATGGTGGATCAACGTGGGCAGCGGCGCCTGCCTGGTCTGGTCCATCAGCCTGACATGGAAGAATCCACCCTCCATACCACCCCGCTGGCTGCGCATTTTTCTGGTGATGTTGTTTATGGGAGTCATTTACGCATCCTTCCACGATCTGCGTTCTGAAAATACTGGTCGCGCTTTTCTGCTCGCCATGTCGAGCTTGAAAATGCTCGAACTGCGTTATCGGCGTGATGTCTATACGGCGGTTTTTCTCGGTTATTTTCTCGCGGCAATCGCCTTTCTCAGTATGCAATCCCTATTATTCGCCGTCGTAGTCCTGGCTGGAGTCGGTTGGCTCACAGCCCTGCTGGTGGAACTCGAAAGCGAAATGAAAGTTTCTCCTGGGCGTGGTCTGCTCCTGTGCATACGCTGGTTGACCTATGGACTGCCGCTGGCAGCCTTGCTGTTTATGTTTTTCCCAAGGCTGAGCGGCCCATTGTGGGGTCTTTCCGGAGATAACGATGGCCGGGCAGTGACCGGATTTAGCGAAACGATGGAGCCAGGAAGCATCACAGAATTGGCACGCTCGAATGAAATCGTATTGCGCGCCTATTTTGAAAACAGGCCCCCGCCACTATCACGGATGTATTGGCGCGGAGTTGTGTTATGGGATCTGGAGGGACGACGCTGGTACCGCCGCGATACCGCAAAAATAGAACACCCTTTTGCCCAGCCCGGAACACCGACTGGTTATGACCTGCGTCTGGAACCTCGCAACAGCCGCTGGATTCCAACCCTTGATGTGCCAGAGATGCTTCCGCCCAAGACTCTGATGATGGGGGATTACAGCGTGCGCGCCATAGGTGATCCACATCATAAACGCCGTTTTCAGATGCGTTCCCATACCGATTATTATTTGCCTTCGGGTTCTTCCCATAACCAATTCATGCAATGGGGTCTGGCGCTACCGACGACGGGTAATGCACACAGTCGTCGGCTGGCGCAAGACTGGAAAGCACAATCCCGGAAACCGGAGCAAATTGTATCGCAAGCGCTGCAATGGTTTCGCGGTCAGAATTTTTATTACACCCTCTCGCCACCTTCCATGGAGGGAGAGAATTCTATCGACACCTTTCTGTTTTCCTCGCGCAAGGGCTTCTGTGAACATTATGCCGGCGCGTTTGCCTTTCTGATGCGAGCCGCGGGCATTCCCGCACGTATCATCCTGGGTTATCAGGGGGGAGAATATAATGAATTTGGCGATTATGTCGTTGTACGGCAATACGATGCCCACGCCTGGGTGGAAATATGGCTGGATAACCAGGGCTGGGCGCGCATTGATCCTGTCGCCATCGTAGCACCGATGCGCATCGAGCAGGGCAGCTCAGCCATCATCGCCGCTCAGAATGAAGAAATGAGCTGGTTCGTCCGTCAACAACGATGGAGCTATTCCCTCTCCCAGATATGGGACGCATCACAGCAGTTTTGGTATGGCTGGTTCCTCGGTTACGGAGATGAAAAGCAAGCGGAATTGATGGGGCATCTGGGCATCAAGCCAGGGGAATGGAGCAAATGGCTATTATGGCTGCTATCGCTCGGAGCAGCGGTCACCGCTTTGATCGCGCTGCTGTTGAGCCGGGAAATTTCAAGAAAACCCCTGGATCCATCCCAGGCGGCTTATTCCCGATTCTGCCACATTATGGCGCGCCAGGGCATCAAACGCCGACCTTCTGAAAGCCCCCTGAGTTACGCGCAACGCATCAGGATGATTGATCCGGAACTGGCCGAACCCTGCTCCCATATCTGTCGTCTGTATAATGACACCCGTTACCAACCCAAGGTATCTGCTTGCGACGGGCGGTCAGGAGAGAACGGATCGAAAGAACTTGCTGCCGCAGTCAGGCAATTCGCCAGACAGAACCGAATCAGATTGCTGCGAAAAAAATGGAAAAAGACCAACGGCAAAGCACGAACCACTAAAGAACGTCGTACCTAAGGAATCTCTTCCATACCTCTACAGGCATTATTAATCGCCCGGAGAATCTATAGACTGCGCCCGAATAATGATGAATCAAACCTATTCTCCCACCTTCGGATCTGGAGTTACGGGAATGCGCGAAGGCATAATCCATTTGACGCCAGCCTGGAAACGCACCTGCAGCTTCAAATGGTCTTGTTCACCAAGTTGCGCCAGCACAACTCCGGTGCCAAAATGAGGGTGGCGTACTTTTTTCCCCACAGAAAACGGATTGGCCGCATTATTCTGGGGTTTTCGGTATTCTGCTACTTTCCTGGATTCCTGCGCTTGCGGGGCTACCGGAGCGCGCACGTGGAACCGAGGGCGAACCGCCTCCACCAGTTCGGGCGGAATCTCGCGCAAGAAACGTGACGGCATACCGATGGTCTCCTTGCCATACAATCGTCGCAGCTCGGCGTAACTGAGCCAGAGGCGTTGTTCCGCCCGGGTGAGCCCGACATAACACAAGCGTCGTTCCTCTTCGAGAGCGGCCTCGGTATGCAATGAACGCTGATGAGGAAACAAACCCTCTTCAAGCCCGACAAGAAAAACCATGGGGAATTCCAGACCTTTGGCGGCATGCAAGGTCATAAGTGTAACGGCATCTTCACCGGCAATGGCTTGCGCTTCGCCTGATTCGAGCGCGACATGTGCTAAAAACGCCTGGCTGACCGAAGTATTATCATCCCCCGGAGTAGCCAGACGGAACTGTCTGGCGGCAGCCTCAAGCTCCTTGAGATTTTCGAGTCTGTTTTCAAGCTGCTCTTTGGTTTCACGCCGATAATGTTCCACCAATTGAGAGGCTTGCACCACACTGTTCACTTGCTGCTCAAGCATGAGCGGCATCACCATCGCATTTATTTTTTCGATCAGGGCTAAAAATCGCTCAATCGCCGCCGTGGAACGGGATCGCTCCTCACGGCAGAGCAAACAGGCTGCCTGCCATAAGGACACGCTTTCAGCTGCAGCTTTCTGCCGAATCAGATCCAGCGAACGTTGCCCGATGCCACGGGTTGGCACATTCACTACCCGTTCAAAAGCCAGATCATCATCGTGATGGATACACAAACGCAGATAAGCCAAGGCATCTTTAATTTCCGCCCGTTCAAAAAACCGCTGCCCACCATGAATTCTGTAAGGAATATTTTCCTGTAACAGCACGTCTTCAAGCACTCTTGACTGAGCGTTGGAGCGATACAATACGGCTATATCGGCGTGGAGCGATCCCTGCTGATGGAGTTTTTTTATTTCCGCCGCCATGTACTGAGCTTCATCGATTTCATTGAAGGCGGCATACAGACTAATCTTTTCGCCTATGGAATTATTGCTCCACAGAGTTTTGCCCATTCGATTATTATTCTGGCTAATCAAGGCATTGGCGGCGGAGAGAATGGTACTGCTGGAGCGGTAATTTTGCTCCAGACGAACGATCCGGGTTTCCTTATATTCCTTTGGGAAACGCTGGATGTTTTCCATGCGCGCCCCGCGCCAGGCATAAATGGATTGATCGTCATCACCAACGGCAAATATATGCCCGCTATCCCCTGCAAGCAAACGCAGCCAAGCATACTGAATTTGATTGGTATCCTGAAATTCATCGACCAGAATATGGTGAAATCGCTCGCGATAATGCGCTAAAAGCGCTGGATTTCCTTTAAGGGTATCCCATGAACGCAGCAGCAATTCAGCAAAATCCACTGCGCCGGAAGTGCGGCAAACCTGCTCATAAGCACTGTAAAAACGAACCATATGCCGTTGGGACGGATCCCCATTATCTTCAATAGAACCCGGTCGCAAGCCCTGATCCTTATTATGGTTGATAAACCACTGCAACTGGCGGGTCGGCCAGCGATTTTCATCCATGTGCAGGCTCTTCTGCACCCGTCGCACCAACCGCAATTGGTCGCCGTCATCAAGAATCTGAAAATCCTGTGGCAGTTCAGCTTCCTTCCAGTGGGAACGCAAAAACCGGTGCGCCAGACCATGGAAGGTTCCAATCCACATATTTTGCGTGGGAACAGATATAATAGCGGCAATACGGGCGCGCATTTCCGCCGCCGCTTTATTGGTGAAAGTAACGGCCATAATACTGTAGGGAGATGAGGCTTCGGCGGAAATAAGCCATGCCATGCGATGAACAAGCACTCGGGTTTTACCGCTTCCGGCTCCCGCAAGAACCAGGATATGTCCAAGAGGTGCGCTTACGGCTTCTTTTTGTTCTGAATTGAGGGTATCAAGCAGAGAATGATCTAGAAAGCTGGTATTCATCGTTGGTATTATAACCCGAAATAAAGCCTAAGGCACCTCTGAACAAGTCTGAACGAAGCTCAGATACAATTCATTATGTTCAGATTCGAGGCAACCATTGCACAGGTTGCAGGGCTATTGCGAAGATTATCCACAAAACATCTGGGCCAGTAGGGACGCAAGAACCGGGTTCATGACTTGTTCATAGATTCCCTAATGGCTTACCCGGAATAAATTGAACACATCAGGACTCCACGAGAGATTCAGAATCATGCATGACTTGCAAACCTCCCCATCCAGTCTATCGGTCGAAGACCCTGCGATTGCCTTTTCCGTGGTTATCCCGGTTCTCAATGAGGAAGAAAACATTGATCCGTTGGTTGAGGAATTAAAAGATATCTCAGACCAACTGGAAAGTTATGAAATCATCTTTGTCGACGACGGCAGTACCGACGCTACTTTTAATCGGCTGATGCAATGGCAGCCACAATTTCCCGGCGGTTCATTCAGAATCTTGCGGCATCCCTACCGCGCTGGTCAAAGCGCCGCTCTGGTCAGCGGCGTGCGCCACGCCTGTGGGGATTGGATTATCATGCTTGATGGCGATGGTCAGAACGCACCCATGGATATTCCCCGTTTGCTGGCCGTTGCCAAAATAAAAGGCATTTCCAAACCATGCCTGATAGCCGGGCAACGGCTGGAAAGGAAAGACTCCACGATCAAACGTTGGTCCTCTTCGTGGGCCAATCGCATCAGACGCGCTATTTTGCATGATGATGTTGCAGACACAGGTTGCAGCCTTAAAATCATATCCCGGAAATTATTTCTCGAACTGCCCTATTTTGACCATATGCATCGTTATCTGCCTGCACTGGTGTTGCGTGCAGGCGGTGAAATTATGACGGTGCCAGTCACGCACCGCCCACGCCTGGCGGGTCAATCAAAATATGGTTTTTTTGGGCGTCTTGGAGAAGGAATCGTTGATCTGGCCGGTGTATGGTGGCTCATGCGGCGCGCGAATATTCCCACCGAAAAAGTCAAGGAAAACTAGGTGTCTTCCAATCATTACGAAATGATATGGATCGGGATAGGCCTTATGGGGCAAGCCTTCTTTTCTATGCGTTTTTTACTGCAATGGCTTTTCAGCGAGCGGGCTAAACGCAGCATCATTCCCGTAGCTTTCTGGTATTTTAGTATTCTGGGCGGCGCCACGTTGTTGATCTATGCGATTCATCGCCGCGACCCGGTATTTATCGTCGGACAGGCGAGTGGTCTTCTCATTTACGTGCGTAATTTGCATATGATCGCAGGTGAAAAAAGGAATAACCACGGCATCGAAACGCCAGAACACAATGAGCCAAAAAGCAATGAGAAAGACACCTGATTTATGAACGGCTGGTAAGGAACCTCTAGATTAAGTCATGAACCCGGTTCTTATGTCCCTACTGGCCCAGCTTCATTGTTGACAATCTTCGCAATAGCCCTGCAACCTGTGCGATTGTCGCCTCGAATCTGAACATAATGAATCACAATCACCTTCGTCCAGACTTAATCAGAGGTTCCCTTAAAGCTCTGTTTTATGCTTTTTGCTTCAAAAAGCAGCCACAGCAGGCTCATCACCAATGCCGCGGCGAACCCGGCGGTCGCAGGTGAGTGAATGATCCATGTCAGAACACCTGAAAAAGCGGCGCCGAAAAAAGCGCCGGCAAACTGGGAAGTAGAATAGATACCCATGGCTGCGCCTTTATGCTCGGCAGGCGCTTGACTTGATATAAGCGCTGGAAGACTGGCCTCAAGAACATTGAAAGCAGCGAAAAATATCATGCCGGAAGCCAATAAAAAGGAAACATGATAACTGCTAAACCACAAAGCCGCTTGCGCCAGGGCCAGAATCATGATACTTGCATAATAGATCTGACGCTGATAGCCGCGGCTGCTCATTCCGAGCAAGGGAATCATGAGAAAAAGTGAGCCGCCAAACATCAGCAAATAAAAATGCGTATGCTCCGTTCCGTATTGCGGAAGCAAGGTCAATACTTCGGGTAAAGCCATGAAGTTTGCTGTCAACGTAGCGTGCAAGGCAAAAATTCCGAAATCGAGAGGCCACAGCTGACGCTGCTTGATCACGGCGAATAAATCCGATCGGATTGAGCTGGAAAAAACCGCTTTAGGTTGTGGCGGTTTCGGTACCCCGAGCCATAACAGGGCAATCGCCGCAATGGAACCTGCAGCGCCGATATAGAACAGACCTGAAACACCCATAATCGGCTCAAGCGCCGGTCCAGCCACCAGGGCTACGATGAAGGATAAACCTATGCTGATGCCAAGCACCGCCATCGCAAGTGTGCGCTTTTCCTCTCGTACCAGATCGGATAACATCGCCGTCATAGCTGAAGCAACAGCTCCGCTACCCTGGAGTAAGCGTCCGAAAACCAGCAGATATATCACCGAAGCACGCGCAGCAAGCAAACTGCCCGCCAAAAAAAATAATAACCCCATGGTGATCACCGGTCGGCGCCCCCATCGGTCCGAAAGCCAGCCCATCGGAATCTGCAGGATAGCCTGAGTAATGCCGTATCCTCCGACCGCCAACCCGACCCACAATGGATGGGCACCCGGCATATGGCGGACATGGATCGCCAATACTGGCAAAAGCATAAACAGGCCCAACATGCGCAATCCCATAATCAGGGATAAGGTCAGGCTTGCCCGGATTTCAGTGCTATTCATTTATTGCTTGTATCAACTGTAATTTATTTTTTTTATCAATCTTCTAATCGTAACACGCATCGGTATAAAGAATCCATGAAATTTGACTTCATCCGCATCACTGGCGCCAGAACCCACAATCTGAAAAATATAGACGTAGAAATTCCCCGTAACCGGTTTGTGGTCATCACGGGTCCTTCTGGTTCCGGCAAATCCTCACTGGCTTTCGATACCATTTATGCCGAAGGTCAAAGGCGCTATGTAGAGTCTTTGTCAACCTATGCGCGACAATTTCTATCGATCATGCAAAAACCTGATGTTGATGCCATCGACGGTTTATCGCCCGCCATAGCCATCCAACAAAAATCGGTGACCCACAATCCGCGCTCAACCGTAGGAACGGTCACGGAAATTTATGATTATCTTCGAGTTTTATTCGCCAGAGCCGGTATACCCCATTGCCCGGAACATCATATCGCCCTCGATGCGCAAACCATTGGCGAAATGGCGGATCGTATCATGACCTTCTCCCAAAAACCGCGTTTAATGCTCACCGCGCCCCTGATCAGAGGAAGGCGTGGTTCTCATCAGCAGATCTTTGAACAATTACGCAGTTCGGGATTTTTACGAGTTCTCGTCGATGATGATATCCGCATGCTTGATGATGTCATCGAGCTCGATCCCAACCAGAGTCATGATATTGAAGTAATAGTGGATCGATTCAAGATTGCCCCCGATGCAAGGCAGCGCCTGATAGAATCACTGGAAACCGCCATAGCCTTAAGCCATACCCTGGTATATCTGCGCTTGTGGGATGATCCGAAACAAACACTGGCCCGCTTCAACGCCACCTATGCTTGCCCGATGTGCGGCTTTTCACTCAAAGATATGGAGCCGCGCCTCTTCTCGTTTAATCATCCCGATGGCGCTTGCCCCGAGTGCAACGGATTAGGACTGGCTGTTTCCGTCGATCTGGAGAGACTGATTGCGGATCCACAAAAATCCATCGCCAAAGGCGCCATCGGCGGCTGGGAACGAAGTCATTTTTATTTTGGTCGTTTTTTTCAACAAATGGCCAAAATGACGAGTATTGACCTGCGGATTCCTTATGAGGAATTGTCCGAAGAAGCCCAAATACAAGCGCTCCATGGCTGTGAAAACAATAAAGGAAAACCATTTGAAGGTTTCATTGCACTCATCATACGACGCTACCGTGAAACCGAATCCCAAACCTTGCGTGCAGAATTATCCCGTTATCTGGTATACAAACCCTGCGCGCATTGCCATGGAAGCCGCCTGAATCAATCTGCGCGGCATGTAAAGGTTGGGGGGTATACTTTACCGGATTTGGTTGATCATTCGATCCTTGGGGCTCTGAGGCTGTTTGAGAAGATATCTATCGATGGAAAGAAAGGCGTCATCGCCCAAAGCCTGATCAAGGAAATTAATCAACGCCTAAACTTTCTCATCAACGTCGGTCTGGATTATTTGACCCTGGCTCGTCACGCGGATACCCTCTCCGGCGGCGAAAGTCAGCGCATCCGACTGGCGAGCCAGATGGGTGCAGGTCTGGTCGGGGTTACTTATGTGCTCGATGAGCCTTCCATCGGTCTGCATCCGCGAGACAACGCGCGTCTGCTGAATACGCTGCGCAGCCTTCGCGATATGGGTAATAATTTAATCGTCGTCGAACATGACGAGGAAACGATGCGCCATGCGGATTTTATCATCGACATGGGGCCAAGTGCCGGACGACATGGCGGCAACATTTTAGCAACCGGAAATCCGCAGGAAATCATGCAAAATCCCGATTCCATAACCGGGCATTATCTTTCAGGCGCATCCCGTATCGAAATATCTGCCGAACCGGCACCAGAAATCGAGCAATGGATCAAAATCCGGAGCGCATGCGGGCATAATCTCAAAGATCTCTCCGTAGATATTCCACTGGGTTGTTTCATTCTGATCACCGGTGTATCGGGTTCGGGGAAATCCACCCTGATCAACGATACTTTATATCCCTATATGGCCAGACAACTGCACGGTTTGCGTTCCATAGAGCCAGAACCGGTGGACAGGATTGAGGGTATTGAATTGCTCGACAAAATCATTGCGGTGGATCAACAACCCATAGGACGCACGCCACGTTCCAACCCCGCCACCTATACCGGCGTTTTTACGCCTATTCGCGAGCTTTTCGCCGCGACGGCTGAAGCCAGAACGCGTGGTTACAAACCCGGTCGATTCAGCTTTAACATCAAAGGCGGGCGCTGCGAAGCCTGCGAAGGAGATGGTTTAACCCGGGTGGAAATGCATTTTCTTCCCGATCTCTATGTCCCTTGCGAAATATGCGTTGGCAAACGATACAATCGTGAAACGCTGGAAATACACTATAAGGGAAAATCCATCTGGGACATTCTCGCCATGTCCGCCGATGAAGCTGCCGAATTCTTTTCCGCTATACCTGTCATTCGGCGAAAACTCGACACTTTGAAACAGGTTGGACTTGGTTATCTCGCGCTGGGTCAAAGTGCTACCACTTTATCCGGCGGCGAAGCCCAGCGCATTAAATTAGCCCGTGAACTCGCACGGCGAGATACCGGTCGTACCCTGTATATCCTTGATGAACCCACTACGGGTCTTCACTTCCATGATATTGCACAACTGTTGGATGTACTACACGCGCTGCGTAATCGCGGCAATACTGTTATTGTGATTGAACACCACCTGGATGTTATCAAAACAGCGGATTATATTATTGATCTGGGTCCTGAAGGTGGGCAAGAAGGGGGGCAAGTGGTGGCTGTCGGAGCGCCGGATATTATTATGCAAGAAGCCAACTCCTATACCGGTCGGTATCTCAAGCAACATCTTGAAACGCAGGCCAGCGCATTAAGGAACTTCGGTTAAAATCAATCACGACAAATAACGAATACGCTTGATTATAACGCTTATTGTGGGTAACTCTGTGGATAAGCTTATATTAAATGTGGATAACTTGGCGCTTATACACAGACTGTATTACAACTGAAATATACTCACAATTTCCGCGCCTACTTATAATCAGGGTTATAGTCGGCAAAAAAGCCGTTAACCTTATGATTAATCTTATGCTTTGTGACTTATTCACAAAAAGAAATACCCCCTACTACTACAACTAAATATATTTAATTTATATATATTGTAGTAGCAGGAATGTAACAATCTGATTTCAGAGTGATTATTCCAAGTAAAATGCTACTTGAATTCAGTTACGCAGGAAAAATATCAGGTGGATTTTAGCGTGTTTTTATCATCAGCATTTTATTGTTATCTTGGCTAAACCCGTAGGGTACTTCCTGAATATTGAGAGTAAATCCATCCCCTTTAAGCTGCTCGAGCACTGAGTCCAGATATCTCGACTTTTGTGATCCAGGCTCATTCAATGGAAATATCCTTACCTCCGGTGCAAGTCGGCATAGCTCTTTTATGGAGCGTATATGAAAATCTTCAGAAAAATGCTCGCTATAACAAAAAAGAAAGTTTGAACATAAGGCGATATCAAATGTTTGTGCTTCGAATGGCAGGTTGGGCAAACTTGCGTTGATATATCTGCCTTCCCTTAAACCTGTCTCATAGTCTGACAGAAATTCATTCGTCGTGGCTTTGCGAATCTGCTCAAGTTCTTCTATTGAATGAAAAAAGGTCCATACCATCTCATTTGCATGCTGCCTGCATTGTTCCATAATGTCGGTATGTGCTTCATCAACCTGGTTTCTTATTTCATCGGCGCTGAAATAATATAGTGGATCCACCGATATAACATCACCTCCTCGATGGTGCATGGTGCTGTTAAAACTTGCAGGTCCATCACTACATCCCAGAAACCGTTTTCCTAAATCTTCTTCCTTGAGATTAAACATTGCCCGATATTCATCGAAATTTCGACCCCAGGGAATAACTTTTTTCAAAGTAAAAGTCATGACAATAGCTCCGATTTGTCATGTAAAGTGTATAATTTCTGCCGAATGGGTTGTGAAATAGCACTCAACAGATTCGTGGCAATGGCTCACCGGCCAGCCAATCCACTACGCGATTACCGCCGAAACAGGTTTCCATCTGCACGAACCCGTGCGTATCCTCTATTACCTCGCCGATGATGGCAGCTTCACTTCCCAGCGGATGCGCCCGCATGGCTTCCAAAATCCGGCTGGCATCCTGTTGCGCGCAAATACAAACCAGGCGACCTTCGCAGGCTACATAAAGTGGATCCAGACCCAGAAGTTCGCAAAGCGCTTGAACCGCAGGTTTGACCGGAATCATTTGTTCATCAAGTTTCATGCCCACATGCGATTGATACGCCAGTTCATTGAGCACGGTTGCCAGACCTCCGCGGGTTGGATCACGCAGACAGTGGATAGCTGGCGCTGCTGTAACCATATCAGCTACCAGAGTATGCAGAGCAGCGGAATCCGATTTAATGGTGGTTTCGAAATCGAGATTTTCACGGTTTGCCATGATGGCTATACCGTGATCGCCAATGGTGCCGCTCACAAGAATAGCATCGCCCGGTTGCGCCTGCTCACTGGATATCATCACGTTATGGGGAACTATTCCTATGCCGGTAGTCGTGATAAAGACTCCATCACCTTTGCCTCGATTTACCACCTTGGTATCACCGGTTACGATGGGAACTGAGGCATCATGGGCGGCATGGGCCATACTGATTACGATTTTTTCAAGATCCGCCATGGGGAATCCTTCCTCCAGAATAAAACCGGCTGAGAGATAGAGCGGTCTGGCTCCTGACATGGCGACATCATTAATGGTACCGTGTACCGAGAGGGAACCGATATCACCGCCAGGGAAAAACAGTGGCGAGATAACATAACCATCAGTACTCATCACCATACGCCCGGTGCTGACATTGAAAGCTGCCTGATCATTGGCCGCGCGTAAAAGCTCGTTGTCGAAATGCTTGAGAAATATTTCTTCAATGAGCTGAGACATGGAGCGCCCACCGCTGCCATGCCTCATTTCCACCACTGCGCCGGGTATATTAAGCCGCAGCGGAAAACGCCCGGAATCTGTGCTCATGTCACAGAACTTCGTGGAACCTGTGACTGACGGAAACGACCATAGCTCCAATAAGCTGCGCACGCTCCTTCGGATGAAACCATGCACGATCCCATCGGATTTTCGGGATTGCAGACGATACCAAATAATTTGCAGTCGGTCGGTTTTTTTACCCCGCGCAGTATGCTTGAACATGCGCAACCTTTAATATCGGATGAGCGGACGGCTGGCAAGTTGAAACGCTTTTCGGCATCAAATTCAGCATAGGCAGATTTAATTTGCAACGCGCTATTCGGGACTATTCCAAGGCCTCGCCATTCAAATTCCAGGCGCAGTTCCATAACTTCGGCAACCCGGTTTTGTGCTTTGCGGTTGCCTTCAGAAGAAACGACGCGGGTGTATTCATTCTCAATGGCACAACGACCTTCATTGATCTGGCGCACCAGCATTAAAGTTGAATACATGACATCAAGGGGCTCAAATCCGGCTATAACCACTGGTTTATGATATTGTTCGGCTATAAATTCGTAGGGGCGGGTACCGATAATCGAACTGACATGCGATGGTCCGAGAAATCCATCAATGTTCACAGGTTTGGATTCGTTCTCGACCTGGGGTGTTTCCAGTATATGATGGATCGCCGGTGGAGTCAGAACATGATTACAGAATACGCTGAAATTCGTGAGATTTTCCTTGCGTGCCTGCTCAATAGCCACCGCCGTAGGCGGTGTCGTGGTCTCGAAGCCAATGGCGAAAAATACCACTGTGCGTTGAGGATTTTCCCGAGCAATTTTCAAGGCATCAAGAGTTGAGTAGACCAGACGCACATCGGCTCCTTCAGCTCTGGCTTGCAACAGGCTTTTTCGTCCGCTTGCCGGAACACGTAGCACATCGCCGTAACTGCATAAAATGACTTTGTGATCCCGCGCCAACTCGATAGCATTATCGATACGACCCATCGGCAGAACACACACCGGACATCCAGGGCCATGAATGAGTTGGACATTGGATGGCATGAAGTTCTGAATGCCATAACGAAAGATGGCATGGGTGTGACCGCCGCAAAACTCCATCAGTTGGTAGATTCGATCCGGGCGAATCTCCCTGGCAATGGTTTGAGCCAGCGCGCGTGCCAGATCGCGGCGCCGGAAATCATCCACATATTTCATGGCGATACCTTGGCAGGTTGTTGAAAAACTATTGCACTTGCAAATTCTTCGTTAAAAACAGGCTCCTTATGCTCATTTACTCCGTGTAAACTCCGCTTTTTCACCTGTTTTTGCCTCGACTTTGCTACGCTCATAACGTTTTTCAACAACCTGTCAGGGTGTCAGCCCAGCTTCGGCAAACAATTCAAGCGTTTGTTCCGCCTCTTGCGTGCTGAGTTTATTGAGCGCATAACCAACATGGATCAACAGATAATCCTCAAGCTGGACGTCGTCCACCAGTGCGATGGATACGGTTTTTTTTACCTCGCCCAGCACTACGGTGGCGGTATCGTTTTTTTGGTCAAGAGATACAACTTTTGCAGGCAATGCCAGACACATGACGGAAGCCTCTATAATATAAGCAATGGTTTAGCCATATTTCATGGTAATCCGTTTTAGCCGCATGATGTGGTTTGGGTCAATTTTTCTTGTTGCGGCGTGTTCGATTGCAATTGATGATGTGCTTCTCTGATCCACTGATACCAGTTTGCCAAACCTTCACCACTGGTAGCGGAAAGTTGCAGAATTGTAATTTCCGGATTGATTCGGTGGGCATATTCGATGCACCGTGCGACATCGAATGACACATAAGGCAATAGATCGATTTTGTTCAACACCATAAGTTGCGCGGCGTGAAACATGTCGGGATATTTGATGGGTTTATCTTCACCTTCCGTCACCGAGAGAATTGCCACTTTATAGTTCTCACCCAGATCAAAAGCAGCCGGACATACCAGATTCCCGACGTTTTCGATGAATAGCACGCTGTCTTGTTCTGGTTTAAGCTCCTGCATGGCATGATCTACCATGTGTGCATCAAGATGGCAGCCCTTTCCGGTATTGATCTGCAACGCTTTAACCCCGGTTGCGCGGATACGTTCGGCGTCTTGCGAGGTTTGCTGATCTCCCTCGATTACCGATATGGGTAACTCGTTTTTCAAATCGCTGATGGTGCGCTGAAGCAGGGTGGTTTTTCCTGATCCGGGACTCGAGACCAAATTGAGCGCCAGAATGCCGCGTTCCTCCAGCCAGTGTCGATTGTCGGCGGCGTAAGCATTGTTTTTGCTGAGAATATTCTCCTCAATTTGTATCATGCGCGCTTGACTCATCCCAGGCGCATGGGCATGCGCCGGACCAAGACTATAATTGTGATGGTTGTGTTCAGGTGTATGCTGATGCCCAGCGATAGATGTTGCGCCTTTGCCACAACCACAAACCGTACACATCATTCTACCTCCAGTTTTCTGATCTTCGTAACTGACGCAGCGGATCTGCGACTGATAATTCCGGACTCCAAGCGCTGATGAAACTCTGATATTTTAGAGCAAACCTACCATCTGGTAGTTCCGTAAATTTCAGTTTTCAGTTTAGCATGTTATGTGATATATCTTGCGTTAGCAGCTTTCGAATCTCCTCCCTGCTATAGCTTTGCTCTCCAGTTATAACATTTTTGTTAGCAGATATCGATATTTTGATATACACTGAAGGGCAAAAAATGGAGAAAATATGAAAATAAAAGGTACCGCAGCAAAGACTACCGGTGATTTTGTTAAAAAAAAACATCCTGACAGATATGATGAGTGGCTAGATAGGTTGCCGCAGAAATCCAAAGACATATTAACCTCAACGATACTGTATAACCTTTGGTATGAAGTGGTGGATATGGTTGATGAACCTACAATAGCCGCGAGCGAGATGTTTTTTAATCACGACCTTGAAAAATGTGCCTGGGAGATAGGCAGGTATTCTGCTGAGGATAGTTTAAGCGGAATATATCGAGCTTTTGTCAGAATAGCATCGGTTTCTTTCTTAATCAAAAGATCAAGTCGTATTATGAATACTTATTACACAGATATTCAGATTGAATCTGGTGAAGCAGACGGTCATAAGGCTTATCTATATATACTAAAAATGGAACCTAATAAAATTATTGAACACAGGATTGGTGGTTGGATAGAAACAGCATTTACCTTGGCTGGCTGTAAAAATCTTCATGTAGATATTACTCAAGCTATTTCGATGGGAAATAAAATGACGGAATATCGTGCAACTTATGATTAAATCAAGAGGCTGTAATTATTTCTGCTTAACTGGCTTTAAATATAGCCCGTCAGATGGTTTTCAAGCTCAATTATAAAACGATTTAGCGCGGATAACCGCAAATGCTACCCATCATTCTACTTCCAGTTCCCTGATTTTCATGTCTGCGCCGCCGGTGATTTGCAACGGGTAAGCACCACATTCCGGGCAGGCATCAAAGCGCTGATGCAGAGGTACCGTTTTTGAGCATACCGTGCACCAGGCGTTTCCCGGAACTTCGATGATTTCCAATTTGGCATGTTCTGCTAACGTGCCTTGAGTCACCGCTTCAAAACAGAACAACATTGCTTCAGGTTCGACAGCACTCAAAAGACCAATCTCAAGAAAAACGATTTTCACTCGCTCAAAACCCTGCTGGATGGAATGATCCTCCAGAATCTGCAATATATTCTCGCATAACGACATTTCATGCATGATCGTCCAGAACCTTCAATTTATTCATTACACCCAAGTATCAGAGTATACAAAAAATGATACATCCGAACTTGCCGTAAACGCGTTGCCATATCACCTTTGAATCTCTTTGCCGAAACCGGATCATTGTCCTGATTCAACCTGGATGTTTCTTCCATGTGGGCATAGGCCGGCACCTTGCCCCTCTATGGAAATTTTAGAAACCAGAGTATGATTAAGAATCATTATCATTTTATTGAATTGGGTTGCTGGACAGAATGGACACAAGAACCGAGTTCACAACTTAATCAGAGGTTCCCTAAATTATTAGGCCAACAGAAATATATAGTGCCACGCTCTCATTCACAATTGCATTGATATTATATTCGACCGCAATATGGAGTGGACGCTTATCCAGGCAATTGAAATTGTGATATATAGATTTCCCCATAGGCGTTCATTTGGAGCCATCGTATTAAAGACTCACGCAATTTTGGTTTTACTGCATTAATATATATGAATGTTTATGCACTTCAGATTTGAACTCAAGATTTATACATAACCCCATCCCTTATTTGCTATAGTTGATGAACTAAATGGTAGACAAAGATTATCTAGAATATTAAATCATTCCCCTGGCCCGCTTACTTGTGTCGGATGCATAAATTTATTTAATATGCTATCTCCCTGCGAAAATATACGCCTATACACTTACTAAAACCCTTACATCCAAAATAAGCGCGTTTCCCCTTCTTTTCACTACCTTATGTCGTACAATTCCGCTGAATGACCAAGCCTATATTTCGCAATGATTATCATTCAATTATGCTGGTGAAGTCAAACCAAGTGTCCTGTCGCATGAGGAGGCGATGATCCAAAAAGGTCGACAGGAATAAGAACTCCACTTAAGACGGCCAATTTTCCAGACCGACATGAGACACCATCGTATCTACTCGGCTCCTGCGTCCCTACTGGCCCAGCTTCATGGTTGACAATCTTCGCAATAGCCCTGCTGACCCGCGCAATTTAACCCGAGAATCTGAACATGGGGAATCGTACCTGAGCTTCGTCCAGACTTGTTCAGAGGTTCCTTAAGCATGACCGGAGAGTTTAAAACTTTGTGTCATGCCTATGACATATGCTATCATGAGCTTTAAGCCATAGTTTTTTTAAAATGGGCTTAAAGTATAAACGCAAAACATAACTCGAATCCCCGCAGCTAACAATCCGGTATGTCAGCTGCGTATTTTCTGATCTCTTTGCGCCAGCCAGCGATCGAGCGTGTTGGCGAAATTCCTGCGGTCGGTAGCAGACAATGGCGCTGGTCCGCCGCGAAGCTGGCCGGCGCCGCGTAACTCTTCCATGAAGTTGCGCATGCCAAGGCGCTGTTTGATGTTGTTCGGTGTAAACTCTTCCCCGCGCGGGCTGATGGCGAGCGCGCCGCTTTCTATCACGCTGGCTGCTAGTGGAATATCAGCAGTTATCACCAAATCGCCCGCTATGATTTGCTGAACGATGTAGTTGTCGGCAACGTCGAACCCCGCCGCTACCTGAACCGACCGGATATAGGGGGAAGGCGTGATACGTATGGGCTGATTGGCGACTAGAGTCACGGTTACCCGTGCCCTTCGCGCGGCGCGAAACAAAATCTCCTTGATGCCGATAGGGCAGGCATCCGCATCGACCCAGATTTTCACGGTGTTTTATCCCTCTTGGTGTGATCTATGGGTGAGTTGGGATTGCTGAATCATAGATAGACCAAGATTCGTTAAGATAAATACAGACAATGAAACATCATAAGCGTATAATCTCTCAATCATTCCTTATTCATTTCTCTTCACGATCGCCTTGCGGCTGGTGATGCCCCGCTTTATATTTCCTCAACAGGATACCATTTTATGAGCACATCCATACCAACATTTGAACAACTAGGGCTTGGAGATCCACTCCTTACTGCCTTGAAACAGCTCGGTTACGAAACACCGACACAGATACAGGAGAAAAGCATTCCGCTTTTACTGGAGGGTCGTGATATTCTCGGTCAGGCGCAAACCGGTACTGGTAAAACCGCCGCTTTCGCTCTTCCGTTGCTGCAACGGATCGACCTGAACTCCAGAGTGCCTCAGGTTTTGGTGCTGGCGCCGACCCGTGAATTGGCGATTCAGGTTGCCGAGGCTTTCCAGAGTTACGCGCGGAATTTGTCGAATTTCCATATTCTGCCCATCTATGGTGGTCAGGGATACGATCATCAAATCCGCGCTCTGAAACGTGGGGTTCAAGTGGTGGTGGGTACCCCTGGGCGGATCATGGATCATATGCGCAAAGGTACGCTGAAGCTGGACGGGCTGAAACATCTGGTGCTGGATGAAGCCGACGAAATGCTGCGCATGGGGTTTATCGATGATGTGGAATGGATTCTGGGCCGGGCGCCAAACGATCGGCAGTTCGCGTTGTTTTCTGCCACGATGCCCAATCAGATTGGTAAGGTTGCTCGTACTTATCTGAATAATCCCGCGCATGTAACCACGAAAACCAGCATCGCCACGGCCGAAACGATCCGTCAGCGCTACTGGCAGGTCGACGGTTTGGATAAAGTCAACGCTCTGACACGTATTCTTGAAGTAGAGCCATTTGAAGCCATGATCATCTTTGTGCGCACCAAAACCGCAACTACAGAGCTGGCGGAAAAACTGGAAGCACGCGGTTATAGCAGTGCCGCTCTCAATGGCGATATCGCCCAGCACCTGCGCAACCGCACGGTTGAAAGACTGAAAAATGGGCAGATTGATATCCTTGTGGCGACCGATGTCGCGGCGCGTGGACTTGATGTCGAGCGTATCAGCCATGTATTGAACTACGATATCCCCTATGATAGTGAAGCTTATGTTCATCGCATTGGACGTACAGGTCGAGCCGGCCGCGAGGGTGATGCTATTCTGTTTGTTGGTATAAGGGAAATGCGCATGTTGCGCGCCATAGAAAAAGCTACCGGGCAACGTATCAAGCCCATGATGCTGCCTTCGACAACGGAAATCAATGATCAGCGGGTGCAGCGTTTCAAGCAGAAAATCAGTGACACCCTTGCCAGCGAAGATTTGGTTTTTTTCAGACAGTTGGTGGAGGACTTTCAGCGTGAAAGCGATCACGACCCCATGGATATAGCCGCGGCGCTGGCAAAAATGCTTCAGGGTAAACAACCGTTTTTGTTGAAAGATAAAACCCCGGCAAAAAAACAGCCGTCGCGTCCGCGCACAGAAAATCGCCAGCAATGGAAAAAAAGAGGCTCAAGCTGGAAATCTGCTCCACGCTTGGCGTAGTTCACGGCGTATGAACCATCCGGCATGGAAATATGGCGGCTTTTGAGCTCCGGATCTGGCAGGAGCTTTGCTCGTTGTTCTGACCTGGGTGGGCGGCGTATCCGCCCCTGGATTTGTTTCAGTATGATGCTTGCTACGGTTCGATGTATTGGCGTCCCGCCTCAAGACGCGGTGAAGCAGGGCGGCGACCACCGTCCACCAACAGCCTGCCAGAACAGCCCCTTTTTCAATGAAAGAACTGTACGATAAATTTATATCGCTAGATGCCGAAGCGAGAAGGAAAGCACACATCAAAGCTTGCACCTGCTCTCTGGCCGTATGGGATGAGTTCTGCCAAAATGGAAAAAAGCTGAGTTATCGTGATTCAGTGGTATTAATGAAGCACCGCATTGAAAAGGAGCTACCTGGCAAAGCCCTTCAAGCAGTCATACAAAATGCCCCATGCAAAGATATTGCTGCAAGCTATCTCGAACCGATTTCGGCATTGCAAGACATGGACTGGGAGCCACCAGAACATATTAAATATGCGTTTTACTCAATCTACAACTTGTATAGAAACTTGTATAGAAAGTACTGTGATGACCTGGAAGTAGATGACCGGCTTAAATCAGCCAGTCACTATCATCAGAAACCAATGAGAATAACTGGAATGCAGTGCTTATAAGTATTCTCAACTAAAATATTTAACGCGGCGTTCCAGTCGCGACAATCCATTGCGTAGCCTGCCGCTGCACTTGGCGTTATGTATATAGGGCTCGAAAAAAGGTTATGAAGCTCTGAAGGAATCAAAGATGGAATTTTCACACCTTGATGACCAGGGAAACGTTCACATGGTCGATGTGGGGGCTAAAGTTTCGAGCCGGAGGCGTGCGCGAGCGGAGGGAAGCATCCTGATGCGCAAATCTGTACTCAACGCTATTGCAAACACTGCCATGCCCAAGGGCGATGTGCTTCAGACAGCTCGCATCGCAGGTTTGATGGCAGCCAAACGCACCGCTGAGTTGATACCGTTATGCCACAGTGTTCCCCTGACCCATGCAGCGCTTGATTTTGTATTGGACGAAACAGGCAGCGCCCTGCATTGCACATCGCAAGTGGAGACCTTTGCCCAGACCGGCGTGGAAATGGAAGCGTTGACAGCCGTTCAGATCGCCTTGTTGACCATTTACGATATGTGCAAAAGCGCTGATCGCGCCATGCGCATCACTAACGTTCGCCTGCTGGAAAAAAGCGGCGGTCGTTCCGGTACATGGCGGGCCACTTGATAATAATCCGTTTTTGACTAAGCTTTTGATATCCAGTTGAATTTGGACAGCGATGGTTAATGGTTTGGGGCTAATGCTGCTGCGTTTTCAGATCATCATGGCAACTCAGATCAGAAGCTGATAAAAACCAAGGAACCTCTGATCAATTCTGGACGAAGGTTATGGTGGCGCTGTTCAGATTCGAGGAGCTTATCGACCGTACAGGCTATTGCGGAGACTGTCAACGATGAAACCGGGTGTAAGGGGCGCAAGATGCGAGTTCATGCGTTGATCAGAGGTTTCCTAAAACCAAAGGTGGAGAATAAATGGGGATCAAGCCGGCTATAATCGTCTCGACAGTACTGTTTTCGGGCATGATGTTTTTTGGAATGTCTCGATCAAGTTGGGCTATTCAATCCATGAATGATGCAGAGCTCGCACAGGTCAGCGCAAGACAGGCGCCTGTCTTTGCTATTGGCGATTTTCTTGATGGTCAGGCTTCCATCCTGGGATTTGATGTGGTGCTTGACTGGGTGAATTCAGCTCTCGATTCGGGTCCTTCCCGCGATGTTGACAAGCCTGTTCCCGGATCTGGCGATCAAACCTTTTTTTTATCCTGGACCAATGATTATGGTTTTAATTTTGCCTGGAAAGGTAATGGCGGTTATGCTGATTTTGTCGTTGGCTTGAATGATTATACGGCTACCAGTAACTTTGACTGGACACCCGAGGCCCTGTTGTGGGAATGGCGCGTTGGTGAACTGCCGGCGTTCATATATACGGTAACTCCGCCGGAGACCTTGCCCGCCCTCCTTCAGCCATAACCGGAATTTTCCCGGTCCAGTGCATTGCTTCGAAATGCTGGCTGCTTCGCCACAGGATTACCATCTCGATCGCGCGTATGACGATGGTATGGGGTAAAGTCGGAATGATGGTTTTCTGATCGATCCAATAGCCGAAAACCAGAGATCTGTTCAGCAACAACTACGTCCATAGTGTATTGAAAACTCGTATGCTCGCCCCTTGGAGCGTATAGATGCCGATCGTCCACCGCAGCTCGATAGACGCTTCCCCGGGTACATTTGATAAAAACAGATGTGAACTGGCAGTTTGTTGACAAACGTTATGAGCGTAGCAACAAAGCATATCGCATTTGTTGTTACGCTCATAACGTTTTTGAAAATAGTTTTACGCTCTGATTTTTCTTCAAAAGTCCCCAGTTCCGCAAGCTGGTTCACGGAATATTGATAAGATCACGCCATGCCAGACTCAAATCCAGATTCGCGATACATCGCCGCCCATGTGGTATCCCAGGTTCTTGGCGGTGCTTCCCTTGATCAACTCTGGCCTGAAGCCGGGTTGCATCTCGATGAAAAAAACCGGGCTTTGGCACAGGAACTGATTTATGGCACATTGCGCTGGCAACCGAGGCTCGAATGGTGGACGCGTCAGCTTCTTCATCATCCAGGAAAAGTAAACCCCATGATTCGCGCTTTGTTATGGGTTGGGGTGTATCAGATACTTTTTATGCGCATCCCATCCCATGCCGCCGTTCATGAAACGGTTGCGGTGTGTGGTCGAATCAGGCAGGGGAACAAAGCCAAAGGTCTGGTCAATGCCGTTCTGCGCCAGTCATTGCGTGGCGAGAAGGAACTGCGCCGCAAAATGAGTGCGTGCACTCAGGCTTATTACGCCTTCCCCGGCTGGTGGATTGACCTTTGCCGCAGGGACTGGCCGGATGAATGGAAAGCCATCCTGAGTTACAGCAATCAGCGTCCTCCGATGTTTCTGCGCCTTAACGCCTTGTATCGAACCGATCCCGACATACCTGAGCGTCTCCAGCAGCAGGGCATAAGCGCCTGGCCCATGCCAGATATGAATCAGGCGTGGTTGTTAGGTCGCGGTGTGCCGGTCGAGTCCCTGCCTGATTTTCAGCAGGGCAGTTGTTCGATCCAGGATGGTGGGGCTCAATGGGCCGCAACTTTTCTTGCTGTTGAGCCCGGCATGCGGGTGCTCGATGCCTGCTGTGCCCCCGGCGGAAAAACCGGGCATATTCTGGAACGTTGTCACGGGGCATGCGACTTGTGGGCTCTGGATGTGAACCAGGATCGTTTGAAGCGTGTGCATGAAAATCTGGCGCGATTGAAGCTTCATGCCAGAGTATGTCATGGCGATCTGCTAAAACCTGAATTATGGTGGGATGGAACAGGGTTTGATCGAATTTTGCTCGATGCGCCTTGTTCCGGGAGTGGTGTAGTGCGGCGCCATCCGGACATCAAAATTCTGCGGCGGGAGCAGGATATCAGTGTTTTCTCTCTGCGGCAGAAACGTTTGATCGAGAACGCATGGAAGCTGCTTAAACCCGGCGGAAAGCTGGTCTATTCCACATGTTCTATTTTCCGCCAGGAAGGAGAAGGCGTCGTCCGCGATTGGCTTGGCGCTCAAACTGATGCTGTGATTTCTATGCCGCCATGCATGCCATGGATGCACCCCGCTGATCCGGGAGTTTATCTGTTGCCGGGCAAGTTGGGCATGGATGGTTTTTATTATGCCGTGATTGACAAGATGGATTAGGGAACCTCTAATCCATTCTGGACGAAGTCAGGTGTGGTTTATTATTATGTTCAGATTCGAGACGACAACCGCACGGGTTGGCAGGGCTATTGCGGAGATTGTCAACAAAGAATCTGGACATAATGGCCGTAAGATGCGGGTTCATGGTTTGATCAGAGGTTTCTTGGCGCAGGGCAGGCGCACGTTAGCGGTGGAAATCTGGATCATGGGGCGCCTGCGTTCACTGAACCATCCCGGGATGGTTCGGCTGGTGGTATGACTCAGCCGGTTTCTTTCAGCTCATTCACAATTTCATTGAGAATCCTGTCTGCATAAGTATGTTCGATCTGGCAGGTGGCGGCGTTGGCATGACCGCCTCCGCCATTGCGCAGGGCGATGCTGCCAAGATCGGTTTTAGAGGATCGATTGATAATGGACTTTCCCATGGCGATGACGCTGTTTTTTCCTTGTCTGCCCATCAGAAGGTGAATGGAAACATTGCTTGAGGGATACATGGCATAAATGGTAAACCGATTGGTTGCATAGATGATGGGCTCCTTTTGCAGATTGAGCACTACCACATTGTCATAAACCTTGGTACAACGCTTGATTTGTTCACGCGCAGCCAGTTGCTGGCTTTGATACAATTCAACACGTTCCCGCACATCGGGAGTCTGTAATATTTCTTCGATCGAATGACCGACACAATAATCCACCAGGTTTTCCATTAACTGATAGTTGGAAACGCGAAATTCCCGAAAACGGCCCAGCCCGGTTCTTGGATCCATAATGAAATTCAACAGGGTCCATCCTTTAGGATCAAGAATGTCTTCGATGGCATAATCGGCTGAATCCGCCTTGTCCACGGCTTCCATGAGTTCATCGGTAATGCGAGGAAAGCGCGCCTTGGCGCCATAATGCGTGTAGACTACCCGCGCCGCTGAAGGTGCATCGGCATCAATAATCCAGTTGTCAGGCTTTTCTGCGCCGACCCGCAGGATTTCGCTGTCATGATGATCGAAAGCGAGATGGCATTGCGGTACATAAGGCAGGTTGGTCGTAATATCATCTCCGCTAATCTCAATTTTCCCATCCTGCATGTCTTTCGGATGTACAAATTTTATTTCGTCAAGTATGTCGAGCTCTTTCAATAGCGTTGCGCATACCAGTCCGTCAAAATCACTGCGTGTGACCAGTCTGTACTTCTTGTTTGCCATATACAAATGTCCTAAAGGTTGAGCTGCGATTCGACTTCAGCTCGTTGCTTGCCTGGATGAACTTAATACCCTCCAAAGTTGGCATTATGCCAGAGATGTCACTTGATTCAAATACTATGCATGGGGAATGTTTCAAGAGCATTGGTTGCCAGAGCGATTGGTTATAATCGGATCGGTTTTGCAGCTGTTTAACTCTTGGTCATGAGCTTGCCTTGCGATTCAAAAAACTATATATTGTGTTTGGTAGCACATAAAACAACTATATATGGTATAATCACCAAATTTATGAAAGGATCGCGCATGAGTACTGTCTTTGAGTCGGCAACAACAAAAAGCCTTAATGCTGTGGTCTCATCCGAGGATGAAGTGAATGCCAGCCAGACAGTATGGGTGATCCGCCGCAATGGGATCCGCACGCCTTTTGACGGAGGAAAGATCGGCCTGGCGATGACCAAGGCTTTTCTGGCGGTGGAAGGTCCGCAGGGAGAAAGCAGCCGCCGGATACACGAAAAGGTGGAAGACCTCGGACGAGAAGTGGTTCAAGCGGTTTGTCGGCGTGTCAGCGTGGGTGACAGCGTCCATATCGAGGATATCCAGGATCAGGTCGAACTCGCGCTCATGCGCAGCGGTGAACATAAAGTAGCCAGGGCGTATGTGCTTTACCGGGAACGGAGGGCCCAGGCGCGGACTGCTGAATTATCGACAACGGAGTCGTCAGGTCTTCATGTGGTCTCAAGAGAAGGGCATCGCGTTCCACTAGATCGGGATCGGCTTCTTTCCCGGGTGCGCCAGGCCTGTGCGCAACTTCCAGACACCGATCCGGAGCAATTGGTTCAATTGGCGCTGCATCACATCTATGACGGGATCAGTGAAGATGAGCTCCATCAGGCGTTGATTCTCAACGCCCGCAGTCTTATAGAAACCGAGCCGACTTACAGCTACGCCTGTGCCCGTTTGTTGCTGCACAGCATGCGGTCCGAGGCGCTTGATTTTGTGATGACGGAAATAGACTGGCCGGGCGAGATCGATTCGATAGATGATCTGTATGTCGTTTACTTTGAATCGTATGTGCATAGGGGCGTGGATTTGGAGCGGCTGGATCCGCGCCTTCTGGAATTTGATCTTGGCCGCTTGGCTCGTGCCATCAAGCCGGAACGTGATCTGCAATTTAATTATCTGGGCTTGCAAACATTATACGACCGCTACCTGATCCACCATGAGGGAACGCGCTTTGAATTACCCCAGGCGTGTTTGATGCGGGTGGCCATGGGTCTGGCGCTGCATGAAATCGAACGGGAAGAACGCGCCATTGAATTTTACCGCCTGCTTTCCGCCTTCGATTTTATCAGTTCGACGCCGACCCTGTTTAATTCCGGTACTATGCGCGCGCAATTGTCTTCCTGCTATCTGACAACGGTGGCGGATGATCTCAACAGTATTTACGGCGCCATCAAAGACAATGCCTTGCTGTCCAAGTTTGCCGGCGGTCTGGGTAACGACTGGAGTCGAGTGCGGGCCATGGGAGCCTATATCAAGGGAACCAACGGCAAATCTCAGGGCGTGGTGCCTTTTCTGAAAGTGGTCAATGATACGGCGGTGGCGGTTAATCAGGGTGGAAAGCGCAAAGGCGCGGTCTGCGCCTATCTTGAAACATGGCATTTGGATATTGAAGAATTCCTCGAGTTGCGTAAAAACACCGGTGATGAGCGGCGTCGCACCCACGACATGAACACTGCCAACTGGGTGCCCGATCTGTTCATGGAACGGGTGATGGAAAATGGCTCCTGGACCTTGTTTTCTCCGGATGAAGTGCCCGAACTGCACGAATTGTCGGGGGATGCTTTCCGCGAGGCCTATCTGAAACGGGAAGCCATGGCGATTGATGGTGAACTGGGTCAGTATAAAATTATATCTGCTGTGCAATTGTGGCGCAAAATGCTCACCCAGCTGTTTGAAACCGGTCATCCCTGGATTACTTTTAAGGATGCTTGCAACGTGCGTTCACCCCAGCAGCACGTTGGCGTAATTCACAGTTCGAATTTGTGTACCGAAATCACCTTGAACACCTCCGATCAAGAGGTGGCGGTCTGCAATCTCGGCTCAATCAATCTTGCAGCTCATATCGACAAAGGCGTGCTTGATGAGTCCCGTTTGCGCGCAACTATCCAGACCGCTATGCGTATGCTCGATAATGTGATCGATATCAATTTTTACAGCATTCCCCAGGCACGGCGTGCTAACATGCGCCACCGCCCGGTGGGGCTGGGCATCATGGGTTTTCAGGATGCTCTTTACCAGCTTGGACTGCCTTACGACAGTCATGAAGCCATAGAGTTTGCCGATCGCAGCATGGAACTGATTAGTTATCTGACGATTGAAGCGTCCAGCAATCTGGCGGTAGAACGAGGTTGTTATCCTTCCTTTGAAGGATCGCTCTGGAGCCGTGGCATTCTGCCGCTCGACACATTGGAATGGCTTGAGCAACAGCGGGCACCGGGGCATCTCGAGGCTGATCGGAGCAGCGCTCTGCCTTGGGATGACTTGCGCACTAAAGTTAAACGGCAGGGCATGCGTAATTCCAACTGCATGGCTATTGCACCTACCGCGACCATTTCCAATATCGCGGGAGTTTCCCAATCCATTGAGCCTACTTACCAGAATCTGTTTGTCAAATCCAACCTTTCCGGCGAATTTACGACCGTCAATCCTTATCTCGTGCAGGCATTGAAGCAGGCTGGGCTGTGGGACAATGTCATGGTTCACGATCTGAAATATTATGATGGATCGATACAACAGATTGATCGGGTTCCGGCTGACATGAAACGCCTGTACAAATGCGCGTTTGAAATCGACCCGGCATGGCTGGTGGAAGCGGCCGCCCGGCGCCAGAAATGGCTTGATCAGGCTCAGAGCTTGAATCTATACATGGTCGAGCCTTCCGGATCCAGGCTCGATACTCTTTATCGTTTGGCTTGGCAGCGTGGGTTAAAAACCACTTATTATCTGCGCACGCTGGGTGCAACTGCAGCCGAGCGCAGTACCATTCAAGATGGGCGCCTCAATGCGGTTCAGAACGAACCAGCATCGAGCGATTCAGGTTCGAGCGTCTGCAATATAGACGATGGTGAATGTGAGGCGTGTCAGTAGATTTTATATTAATCTGAGACAAAATCAGGATAAGGAAAATGTCATGTTGAACTGGAACGAGCCCACCCCGCAGCCACAGCCGCCCGCCCCGACGAAACCGGCGCAGAGAGCTGTGGATTTCGCGGATCACAAGGATCAAAACTTCAGTGTCACAGGCCTGGAAGCCGTGGATATGGGTGCAGCCCGCATTCATGTGGACGATAAGCGCATCATCAATTGTCGCGCCGATCTTAATCAGCTGGTGCCTTTCAAATATCAATGGGCGTGGCAGAAATACCTCGATGCCTGCGCCAACCACTGGATGCCGCAGGAAATTAACATGTCGGCTGATATTGCCACCTGGCGCGATCCTAAAGGCTTGAGCGATGATGAGCGTCTGATTATCAAGCGCAGCCTTGGCTTTTTTTCGTCAGCCGATTCCCTGGTTGCCAATAATCTGGTTCTGGCTATTTATCGCCATCTGACCAATCCCGAATGCCGTCAGTATCTGTTGCGCCAGGCTTTTGAGGAAGCGCTGCATACCCATTCCTATCAGTATACGGTTGAAAGCCTCGGTCTCGACGAGATGGAAATCTTCAATATGTATCGGGAGATCCCCTCGATCCATGATAAGGCGGCATGGGCGCTGACTTTTACTCAATCGCTGTCAGACCCGACATTCAAAACCGGAACGCCTGAGAATGATCAGCGCTTGCTGAGAGATATGGTGGCATTTTATGTCATCTTTGAGGGTATTTTCTTTTATGTGGGATTCACGCAATTGTTGTCGTTTGGTCGCCGCAATCTGATGGCGGGAACCGCGGAGCAGATTTTTTATATATTGCGTGATGAATCCATGCACTTGAATTTCGGCATTGATGTCATCAACCAGATCAAATTGGAAAATCCGGATTTGTGGACAGCAGAATTTCAGCAAGAGATCACCGCCATGATTGATGAGGCCACCGAGCTGGAAATCCGTTACGCTTTCGATACGATGCCTCGAGGTGTATTGGGGCTCAACGCGGATATGTTCATCAGCTATCTGCGTTTTATTGCCAATCGCCGTTGTGGACAGATTGGCCTCACGCCGCTGTATGAGCGCCAGGAAAATCCGTTCCCGTGGATGAGTGAAATGCTCGATCTTAAAAAGGAGCGCAATTTCTTTGAAACCCGGGTTTTGGAATATCAGAGCGGCGGCAGTCTGCAATGGTAGATGACGCGCGCCTGTCTGGTCTAAAGGGTTAAGCGGAACCAGGCGGTCTTGGTGCTTCCTGTTTGCGGGGCGCTATACTCCGGGGTGAGTTTTGGCGCAGGAATTTGTCGCCTTGCCGGACGCTCATTGCAAGCCTGTTTTGTGGATCGCTTACAGGTGTTGCGTGGCGTAATCGGCGAGGCGGCTACGTTCACCGCGTGAAAGTACGATGTGCCCGGAGTGCGCCCAGTTTTGCATTCGTTCTACGACATACGTTAGTCCGCAGGAAGTTTCGGTCAAATAAGGTGTATCGATCTGGGCGATATTGCCAAGGCAGACAATTTTAGTGCCTGGTCCGGCGCGTGTGATCAGCGTGCGCATCTGTTTGGGGGTCAAATTTTGCGCTTCGTCGATGATGAGAAAGCGTTCCAGGAAGGTACGCCCGCGCATGAAATTTAATGAGCGGATCTTGATGCGGTGATTGATCAGATCAGCGGTGGCCGATTGTTCCCAACTGTTGTGACCATAGTCTCGTGTCAATACTTCCAGATTGTCCATCAGCGCGCCCATCCAAGGAACCATCTTTTCTTCTTCAGTTCCGGGCAGAAAACCTATGTCGTCGCCCACGGGAACCGTGGCCCGTGTCATGATGATTTCCCGGAAGCGTTTGAGTTCCAGGCTTTGAGACAAGCCGGCACTCAGGGCGAGCAGCGTTTTTCCTGTACCCGCCGGCCCCACCAGACTGACAAAATCCAGACGGTCATCAAGTAGTAGATTGAGAGCAAAACTTTGCTCGGCGTTGCGTGCTTCAATGCCCCAGACTTTGTGCTGGCGAAAATCGCGTACGGTGCGCAGGATGGCGTGTTGCCCTTCAATGGCATGGACGAGCGCCATAAAGTCGGGCTCTCCCTTGACCAGAAGGCAATGATTGGGATTCCAGCGCGCCCGCTCAGGCATTTTGATCCGATAAAGGGTATCACTGCCTTCTTGCCATGAACGAATATCCTGACCGTGTTGCTCCCAGAAATCCGCGCCAAAATATTCGATGCCGGTATGCAGCAGGCTGGTATCGTCTACTACCTGATCACCCAGGTAATCTTGGGCAGTCAGCCCGAGTATCCGTGCCTTGATACGCAGATTGATATCCTTGGTGACCAGTATCACCTGGCGCGTGTCTTGCGCCTGTTTCTGCAATGCAGCTACATCAGCCAGGATGCTGTGATCTGGTGAGTGATTACCGGGTAGAGGGGTATTCAAACGCGCCTGTTCAACCTGAAACCATAAACGCCCAACCGGCGTTTCACAGTTGGGCATATCACCTGCTTGTTGCAATGGCACGCCTTCAGTAATATCGTTGGTATGATGTTGCTCGAGCATTTGATCGATGAAACGGCTGACCTGGCGCGCGTTGCGTGCTATTTCAGAGGTTCCGATCTTGGTGGCGTCAAGTTCCTCGAGTACCGCCATGGGCAAATGAATATCATGTTCCTTGAATCGGAACAGGGCGGTAGGATCATGGAGCAGAACACTGGTGTCGAGAACAAAGGTTTTGTTTTTGGAACACTGCATGGATTGATTGGGTATAGCCATATTGATCCGAGTTGTAACTTGCAATTTATATTCAAGGAGGGGCGTGTTAATCGGAAATGATATCCTGGAGCTGGCTCAGCGCGGCGAGCAGATGGTTGATATGGCCATCAACTTTGACCCTGCGCCAGCTCTGCTGCACGATGGCTTGCGGATCGACTAGAAACGTGCTGCGCTCAATGCCAATGCTGAGCTTCCCATAAAGTTTTTTTTCTTTCAGCACACCGAGAGCTTCGCATAAAACGCCTTCCTGATCCGAGATCAGATCAAAAGGAAGCGCGTATTTCTCGCGGAATTTTTCGTGTTTTTGCAGCGTATCGCGGCTGATGCCCCAGATCTGGGCGCCGAGGCGCTGAAAATCCTGGTAATGATCGCGAAAATCCTGGGCTTCGCGGGTACACCCCGGGGTATCATCCCGCGGGTAAAAATATAAAATTGAAAATGAATTTTTGAATTGCTCTCGCGTTACGCTTCCTCTATTCGTAGCTGGAAGATCGAATTCGGGCAGGGCAAACGGGTTTTCCTTCAAGGCCATCATTATCTCTATGAACTTAATAACATCGCGGCGATCATACTATGATGAATCGAGATTCGGCGATGTTTATCTCATGGGAAAATATCCGGATCATGGGCGCGTGTCGATGTAGCATGGAACCGATCCGGTTTGGATAGACAGGCTTTTCTATCGGTTAAAACAGGATATTCTCATTAAGAACGATACCTTGTTTTATTTTCCAGTCTTGAGTGTATCATAATGGATAGAAAAAATGGCTATGGAGCATGGAATGATCAAAGGAAGCCTTGTAGCACTTGTGACACCAATGGATCATGAGGGCGGCATCGACAGGCAGGCACTCAAGCAACTGGTGGAATTTCACATTGCTCAAGGAACCGATGGGATTGTTGCGGTGGGTACTACGGGGGAATCGGCCACGCTGAATTTCCAGGAACACGCCGATGTGATCGGCGATGTGGTGCGGCTGTGCGCCGGGCGTGTTCCGGTTATCGCCGGAACCGGCGCTAATTCCACCCGTGAAGCTATCGCGCTCACCCGGGACGCAGCCGAGGCTGGCGCCGATGCCTGCCTGTCCGTGGTTCCCTATTATAACAAGCCGACCCAGGAAGGACTTTACCGGCATTTCTGCGCCATCGTCGAGGCTGTGGAACTACCGTTGATTCTTTATAATGTGCCGGGTAGGACGGCGTGCGATATGCTGCCGCAAACTGTGAAACGCCTCGCGGAAATCGAGCGCATCATCGGCATCAAGGAAGCCGTCGGGGAATGTGAGCGCATCGCTGCGTTGCTTCCTCTGAGAAGTGAAGGTTTCGCTTTTTACTCCGGCGATGACATCAGTGCCTGTGACGCCCTGCTGATGGGAGCGGATGGCGTGATTTCCGTCACAGCCAACGTGGTTCCCGCCATGATGCGCCGGATGTGCGCCGCTGCGCTTGCTGAGCGCAAAACAGATGCACGGGTCCTACAGGAACAGATGATGCCTTTGCATCACGCAATGTTTGTAGAGCCCAATCCTATACCGGTTAAATGGGCGCTGACGCGTATGGGCATGATAGAGTCGAGTATCCGTTTACCCCTAACGCCGCTGGATGATCGGTTTCATCAACAGGTACAGCGCGCACTCGCGGATTGTGGAGTTATGATTTGAAACAGACGAGATGGAAGTTTTGTTTGATTGGGTCCCTGGTTTTTGGCGTGGTGAGCTGCGGATCGAACCAGTGTCCCCGTCTCAGCCCTTATGCCGAGAGCCAATCCAGACCTGTGCTGAGTGCTCCGCAGGGATTGCAGGTTCCGCGCCGGGATCCGGCTTGGGATATTCCCGCAGCGCAATCCGTCAATCATACTGAAAAGATTAATCAGCGGGAAGACGGTTCCTGTTTGGTCGATCCACCTTCCCTGGTCGAGGATGAAGCAACCAAAGTTGATTGAAACCCGGCAGTGGTTTTTTTGACCCCCCGATGATACAATCACAAGTTCAAACCTTTTCTGAGCAAAACCAGTACGACTGTAGAGGAGAGGTGTCCGAGCGGTCGAAGGAGCACGCCTGGAAAGCGTGTATACCCCGAAAGGGTATCGCGGGTTCGAATCCCGCTCTCTCCGCCAGGAGATCAAGGGTTTGATATAGTATACTGCGCATGGCGGCCCGTATCGGCCCTCCTGCGGCAGGTTTCTGCAAACCCCGTCAGGCCTGGAAGGGAGCAGCGGTAGTGGAAAACCTGAGCGTACGGATGTGGTCGGTGCGGGTGCGCCTCCATGCGGTACTTCTTCCCGAGCTTTCCCAGCTTTTTTTGATGGCAACTTTCTCCAGTTCTGGTTGATTATGGTTTATCAGGCATTGGCCCGGCGTTACCGCCCCAGAGATTTCTCCGACTTCATCGGACATGAGGCTGTGGTTTCGGCACTGGTTCACGCCATTGAACATGAGCGTATTCATCACGCCTACATTTTTTCCGGTTCTCGCGGTGTGGGTAAAACAACGATCGCACGCATTTTCGCCCGCTGCCTCAATTGTGAGAGCGGCGCGGTTTCACAACCGTGTGGACAGTGTCCACAATGCCGTCAGTTTGATCTTGGGCGCCATCTCGATCTGATCGAAGTGGATGCCGCCAGTCGTTCCCGAGTGGAGGAAATGCGCGAATTGCTGGACAATGTGTCCTATGCGCCATCGATGGGGCGTTACAAGATCTATCTCATTGATGAAGTGCATATGCTGTCGATCCATGCGTTTAATGCTTTGCTGAAAACGCTGGAAGAACCTCCCGGACATGTCAAATTTCTGTTGGCGACCACCGAAATCCACAAACTGCCGTCGACCATCGTATCGCGCTGCCTGGTGTTCAATCTGAAACGTCTGCCGACGCGTCAGATCGAGCAAAGGCTGTTCGATATCGTTGACAGGGAACAACTACAAGCAGACAAGGAGGCATTGAGGCTGATGGCCCAGGCCGCCGATGGAAGCCTCCGCGATGCCTTATCCTTGCTGGATCAGGTGGCCGGATTGGCGACAGGCGTGATTCGCGCAGATGACGTGCATGCCCTGCTGGGTAGCGTCAACAGGCAGGCGTTGGTTGAATTGCTCCAATACCTCAACGCTGATGACGGAGTCGCCTTGCTTGAGGCGGCGCGGCGTATTCATGATGCAGGCGCTGATCTGGCACGTGCGATGGATCATCTGGCAATCCTGTTGCAAAAGATCGCCATCGTCCAGGTGGTGCCACAAGCCATGGACGAGGATGATGCGCCCTGGCTGCGTCCATTGGTTGGGGCATGGAAACCGGAGGATATTCAAGTTTTTTACCAGATGCTGTTGATCGGGAAGCGCGAATTGCCGCTGGCGCCCGATCCTTTCTCGGGTTTTGAAATGACGCTGTTGCGCATGCTGGCGCTGCACAGCGGTCGATGGCAGATGAGACATTCTTCATCCGAACCCGTATCGCAAGCCAGTTTATCCGTGCCGACGAAACCTTCGGCGCCGGTGGGGAAGATTTCTGAAGTGGCGCCGTCGGTTAAAAAGTCTGGACCGTCGGCGCAATCAGGGCAACAATCATGGGAGCAGGTGGTTCCCCATATGCCGGCACCGGTACGCGAACTTGCTAAACGATGCAAGCTGATCAATGTTAGAGAACATGATGGAAAAAAAGAAGTGTTGCTGGCAGTGGAATCGCAATTATCGAGTCTGGTGCATCCAGCGAGTGTTTTGTCGCTGGAACAGGCGCTTGCCACCCACTGGGGAGTTGAAGATCCCGCTCGGCTTAAGATAAAGATAGAGATTGCAGACAGACTGAAAAATACCTTGGCACAAAAGGAAGCACATCAACACGCCGAGGCGCACCGACTCCGCAGGGTCGAGGTATTGCAGGATCCTGTGGCCAAGACCCTCATTCGAACTTTTGATGCTGAGCTCGATGAAACATCTTTGCGGCGCCAGGATTCCAATATTCCCAAAGGAGAATAAATATGCAAGATCAATTGCAAAATATGATGCGGCAGGCCAAACAAATGCAGGAACGGATTGAAAAAGCCAAAGTGACCCTGCAGGAATTACAGGTGGAAGGAAAGTCTGGCGCTGGTCTGGTCACAGTGCTTATGACCGGAGGGCATGAAGTGCTGCGTGTTCAGATCGACCCTTCCCTGTTGCAGGAAGATCAAAATATGCTCGAAGATTTGGTGGCGGCAGCCTTCAATGACGCTACCCATAAAGTGGAGCAGCAAAGCCAGGAAGTTTTGTCTAAAGCGGGCGCCGGTATCCCGATGCCACCTGGATTTTCCTTCTAGTCTGCTGCGATAGCGTTTTTATGCTGCATTCGGTTTTGTTGACCCGCTTGGTAGAGAATTTGCGCCTGCTTCCTGGAATAGGGCCAAAGTCGGCGCAACGGATTGCATTGTCGCTGCTTAAGGGTGATCGTGGAAAGGCCTTGAATCTGGCCGAGGTGATTACGGAAGCGATGCAGCGGCTTCAACCGTGCCGGTCCTGTCGTATGTGGACGGAAGAGGATGAATGCCATTTGTGTCGATCACCAAGGCGTAACAGCCAATCTCTGTGCGTGGTGGAAAGTCCTGCCGACGTGCTGGTGATCGAGCAGGCAACCAGCTTTGACGGGCGTTATTTCGTATTAATGGGTCGTTTGTCTCCTCTCGATGGCATGGGACCAGAAGAACTCGGGCTCGATGTGCTGGCGCAACGACTGGCCCGGAATACAATCGAGGAATTGATCGTGGCCACCAGCCCTACCATTGAAGGTGATGCTACGGCTGAATTCATTGCCGAAATGGCGCGAGCGCGTGGTGTACATGCCACGCGCATTGCCTATGGGGTGCCCATGGGCGCTGAGCTAGAATACACCGACCAAACCACCCTGCTCTATGCTTTTAATGGGCGCCAGCCCGTCCCCCATCCCGAAGATTGATTTGGGGGTCATGCATATGATAAACCGGTAGGGGATGGCCGGTTTATTTATAAAGGCATGGGTGTCGGCGTCAAAAAAAAGGTTCCTATGGCCTCAACTGCGGGGTCATCCTTTGAGCTTTTCGAGCCATAAGCGAGCGCTCGAACATAAGCTACCTGCTGACCAATGGATTCACACCGCGCCCAGGCAAGGATATCCTGACCTTCGCTGATGGGTTTGATGAAAGCAAGGTGCATATCAATAGTGGACATCATACGCATTTGCTTGAGTGCGCAGCCGATAGCCAGACCAAAACTGGTATCGATCAGGGTCGAGATGACACCCGGATGAATGGTGCGCTCATCCGTATCGATGGTCAGTTTGGGATGGAACGGGATTTTAAGAATCGCTTCACTGTCCTGGAAAGAGACACATTCAATGCCGAGCAGAGCTGCGTGCGGAATGCGCCCAAATCCTGCCGCAAGTATATCGCCCATTTTTCCGGATGCCGACCGTGGTTTGGCATCCATATCCGATAAATCCGGCATTTTTCCTCCTGTTATTAAAATATACCCAGGTCTATGCCAGCAGCGATAGTTTCGCCGAATTCCTCGCATACCTTGAGATCGTGATTACTGAGTTCACCGCGACACACAATCGGTTCGTGAACCTTGCGCAGGGTGTAACCCTGGGCGATACGTTCGACGTGATGGATGGCGCCCCGGCCATCGTTACCGGCACTGACGAAAAGCGCATACGGTTTGCCTTCCATCTCGCCTTCCACGACATAATACGTGCGATCAAAAAAATCCTTCAAGCCCCCGGACATATAGCCAAAGTTTTCCGGCGTGCCGAAGATCACGCCATCACACTGACGCAGATCGTCTGCTCCGGCCTCAAAGCAGCGCAACAGACATACCCTGACATCCGACCTGCTGGCGCCACGGTAAACCGCCTGCGCCATGCGGGCAGTATGACCCGTTTGGGTATGGAATACCACGAGCAGACGCTTCATGTTGGTAACCAGTTCGCGGTGGAGAGCAATTGCGACGCTTTATCTGCGCTGCTTACCGGGTATTCCTGCATAAAGCAGTGACCGCCCTCCATGCTATGCACTTTGATGTGGGCATTCACGCGTGTGCAATGACGCATCTGGCGTTCCAAAAAAGGGAAACTCGAGCGACCAAAGAGAATATCCGTCGGCAGGTTCAACGCGGATACGGATGACCATAACTGGCTTGGTGCTGTGGAGAAAATGGCGGCTTCCATCCAGGGCGGGCACTTCAAATGCACGGAGCCATCCGGATCATGGCGCAGGGCATAATCGATATAGGCGGCAAGCGCTTCATCCGACCAGTTGCGGAATATACCGCGTTGATACAGATAATTCCAGGCGTTTTCACGATCCGTCCAGGAAGGAGTCCGATCTCGGGCTTGCCGGGCCATGGGATTTAAGGGCAACAGCATAGAGGAAGCCCTTCGTGATGAGAGTATCCGACCCAGGAGTTGGGGGTAAAGCACTGGATCAAGCAACAACAATCGGTCAAACAGGCCGGGATGACGCGCTGCTGCCAGCAGGGTGATCACCGCGCCAAAGCTGTGACCCATGCCGATGACCATGGACGCGCCCCAGGATGAGCGCCGTTGACGCACCAGTTGCGCCAATCGTTCAGCGGTGGCATTCCATCCGGCAAAATCCTTGCCCGGATCGCTGTCGCCATGACCAGCGGCATCATGCAGGCACAAGCCGAAATCGGCGGGTAAACGGCGCAGATAAGGCCAGTAGGTCATGGCACAAAACCCGTTGCCATGGGCAAAATGCACCAGCGGGCACCCAGGACTGATACGTTCCTGACCGCGCAGTTTCACATCCCCGGCAACCGCTGTCTCATAGTGACTCAATGTGGGTATTTCGCTGGACTCCTGTTTCATTACCATCTTGTTTCCACCAGAAGTTATAATATTTTCATGGTTCTGATCATAACCACCGGTAACTGACGTTGACTCGGCGGGATTAAGCGATGCACCGATCTGGTTCGCTAATAAGAAATCTCTAATTAATTCATGAACTCGGTTCTTGCGTTCCTACTGGCCCAGCTTCATCATTGACAATCTTCGCAATAGCTCTGCTAACCCGTGCAATTTAACCCGGGAATCTGAACATAATGAACCACAATCACCTTCGTCCAGACTTGATCAGAGGTTCCATAGGTATTCAAACATGGGGTTCATCAAATGAATCCGCTAATTATTTTCACTTCTATTATTGTATATAATTTTTGAGGGAGTTTATGGCTATTAAAAATCTTTTGCAGGAATGGGCTGAAACAGCAGGACCACAACGCACCGCCAGGGAATATGCAGTGCGTCTACCGATGCATGATGCGGCGCGAATCGCAGCGCTGGCGGAAATGTTCCCGTTGCGCAGCGAAACTGCTGTCATTACGGAGTTGTTGACCGCCGCTCTGGATGAATTGGAAAACTGCCTGCCTTACGTCGAAGGAACCCGTATCGTCGAAAAGGACGAACAGGGTGATCCGATCTTCGAAGATGTTGGTCCGTCGCGGCGCTTTTATGAACTGACGCGCAAATGCATGATAGAGCTTCAAAAACAGCAGGAAAAAGCCGGGCCGCTATAGGTCATGTTCAGGTAAGAATTCTTTGCGGTATCCAGGTTGCCAAGTGATGATATGTAAAGCACAGGATTGCAGGCATGGTTTGCTGAATACGCCGCTTGGCGGCATGGAAGGTCTTGAGCGCATTGTTGATCTTTGAGCAATGCGCAGCTTTTTTGTGCAGTGTGGATTGAGAAAGGCCCATTGACCTGAATTTTGCAGGCGCCGGGGCTTGTGTGCTCTAGAAGGTCCACTGCGTCCAGTATCACAGCACGCCTCTGACAACTTATAATCATGGAGGCGGAAGCACTTTATGCCAAGAAGCCATCAATTAAAAATATTAATTTTTCTTGTATTGTTTTTAACCGTCGTGTTTATGGTTGTCATTTGGAACAGAGACTTTATCTCCATTGATATATGTTTAGATCATGGTGGTCGCTGGGATTATAAAAACAGCACATGTAACTATTACAGAGACCTCAGCATAACCGTAATAACCGTAGTTTTTGGTTAGAGTCGTTGAGTTTCCAGCAAAAGTTTCGCCATTCTGATTTCAGGATAACAGGTTGGTATTCCAAGTATTCAACCCGCATCCTGGATTCCAGGCGCAACTATCGAGGGCAATTCGGATCCGGTAGACCATAGAGCGTCAAGCAAAGGGCGCCCTTACGAATATTCGCGGCCATGGCCGCGATACCGTAAAACGTAAGGTTTTTAGCCAGCCCCATAAAGCGAGTTCTGGCCAAGCCATAGTGCCACTTGCAGGTTGCGAATGGCTTTTGCATGGCTAATTATAACATTGGTGAAAGGTTTAAACTGCGGGTGCGTTATGCTGAGGTCTCGGTTAAAGACTATCGGGGTACTGAACAGCCGCGAGTTAGCTAAAACCATGCAAAGAGCATGGCATTGGACAAAAATTCACCCGTGTTAATCGCCCTCAAACCAATGGTAAGGCTGAACGGGTTATCCGCACCCTTATGGAAATGTGGCATGAAAAAGAGATGTAAGCCAGCCGCACTCATCGCAAGACCTCCTTGAACCGCTTTATCAATTTCTATAACTCCGTTAAACCGCGCAAAGGACTTAATAATATGACCTCTCATGCTTTGCTGATAAACTATATTCTACCCCGCAAAAGTGTAAACAACGCGGGGAAATCTTACAGGCTGAGGTCTCACGATGTAATATTTGTGTTCTTGGATTTCCAAGATCAACGAATAATAAACTAATGCTGAATTCATGATCCCCTGAAAAGGCTGTTAATTATTATGAAGCGCCAGCCATTGGCTGCCCGAAACTTGACCACGGACAAGCAGTCCGGCACCGATTTTCCTTCATCATCCGGGGAAAAGACTCAAGAAAGATTGCGCCGCCGCACCCAATTTCTCAAATATTTTGAGCGCCCTGATGATTACAATTTATACCGGCGTTTGAGTATCGCTGTGCGCGGTGCCCAGGTGGGTCATCTGATTCTCGCGCTATGGCTCATTGCTCTACACTTCACGGTAGCCGCTTTCCTTTACCCGCAAATTTCCCTCAAGCTGCTTGCCATCATGGTGGCAATATTTCTGTTTCTAGGCTTTAGCGCATGGAGAATGAGTACAAATATCCGGTATAGAGCTACAGATGAATATATCGAACGCTCTATGCTTGAGCGCTATTATCGGCAATTCGCGTGGCTGCAGGTCACCGGATTTTTTATGGCGGGCGGCGTATTTGCGCTCTGGGTGGGACCCGTCGGAAACGTCTGGATGGTGGCGATAGGAATTCTTGCACTGAGTAACGCCGCGCATCTTTGTGCTACTTCACTTGGTCCACTCATGCGCATAGTGTCCCTCACCATCATTCTTGGCACCCTGCCATTGGCGGTGAAACTGGTGGGGTGGGGGGATAATATTGAGATGCGCGTGATTGGAATAGTGTTCTATCTGCTTTGTATTTCGAATATATTGACAACCTACTGGAGTCATTACAATCTGGGTGCTGTCGCAACCTATGAATATGAATTGGGAAAGTTCAATCAAACTTTGGAGCAGGAGGTTCATAATCGCACCCTCGAACTCGAACATTCGAACCTGGCGCTTGAGGACGCTACGCAGGCTAAAAGCGCTTTTCTGGCTAATATGTCTCATGAGTTGCGTTCACCCATGTATGCGATCACGGGGTTCTGTGAAGTGCTGAGTGAAGGGATGGCAGGTGAATTATCGGGGCAGCAGCTTGAATATATCAAGGACATCAGCGATAGCGGCGATCATCTGCTGGAATTGATCAACAGCATTCTTGATCTATCCAAGATTGAGGCAGGGAAAATGGGACTCGATCTTGCGCCCGAAGAACCAGAGCAACTGACGGAGGAGGTAAGCGCACTATTGCGGGCGCAGGCAGAAGCTGCTGGTGTGGTTATCAGTGTTGAAAAAGCCGCCTTGGGCATGGCCATGCTGGATCGTACCAAAATCAGGCAGTTGCTGATTAATCTGCTTGCCAACGCTATCAAGTTTTCAACCAGCGGCAATCAGATCCATGTGAAGATTAAAAGGATCCCCCAGAGTACGGTAAAAGATTTTTCTTCGCTGGCGGGATTCAACCCGGGCAGCCTTAAGCCAGCTGAACTTTATCTGGAATGGGCGATAAAAGATCAGGCTGGAGGTATAGCCCGTGAGCAAATTGCGCGATTGTTTCAACCCTTTGAACAGATTGAAAATGACCAGGCAAAGAGAAAGATCGGGACCGGGCTTGGTCTGGCTATGGTCAAGGCGATTGCTGAATTGCACGGAGGCACGGCTGCGATCAGGAGCGAGCTGCATGTGGGTTCAACATTTTACATTCTGATACCATGGGAAAATGCCGCCGCTGCGTGATAAATGCTGCGCCCGACAAGTTTGATGGAGACGACAGGAATAAAACCTGTGACAGTGTCTTGCCAGCCAGAGATAGAGCTGGATTGATGCAATGTTTTCCTGTCTAATGCATGCAATATTACGACATTATATTTTCCGCTATATTTGTATTCTCGAATTTTCCGGATCAACGGATGTGATGTATAGACAGATGCTTAATTCATGATCATCTTAAAGAGGCTGTTAATTATTATGAAGCGCCAGCCATTGGCTGCCCGAAACTTGACCACGGACAAGCAGTCCGGCACCGATTTTCCTTCATCATCCGGGGAAAAGACTCAAGAAAGATTGCGCCGCCGCATCCATTTGCTCAAATATTTTGACTGCCCTGATGATTACAATTTATACCGGCGTTTGAGTATCGCTATGCGCGGTGCCCAAGCGGGTCATCTGATTCTCGCGCTATGGGTCATTACTCTACACTTCACGGTAGCCCCTTTCCTTTACCCGCAAATTTCCCTCAAGCTGCTTGCCATCATGGTGGCAATATTTTTGTTTCTAGGCTTTAGCGCATGGAGAATGAACAAAAATATCCAATATATAGCTACACATGAATATATCGGGCGTTCTATGCTTGAGCGCTATTATCGGCAATTCGCGTGGCGGCAGGTCACCGGAACTTTTATGGCGGGCGGCATATTTGCGCTTTGGGTGGGACCCGTCGAAAACGTCTGGATGATGGTAGTAGCGGCGCTTGCACTAAGTGGCGCCGCGCAAGCTTATGCTGCTTCATTTGGCTCACTCATGCGAATGGCTTCCCTCATCATCATCCTTGGCATCCTGCCATTGGCAGTGAAACTGGTGGGGTGGGGGGATAATATTGAGATGCGCGTGATTGGAATAGTGTTCTATCTATTGTGCCTTTCAAATATACTGACAGCTCGTTGGGTTAATCGCAGCTTGGGTATTGGCGCCGCCTATGAATATGAACTGGGAAAGTTCAATCAAACTTTGGAGCAGGAGGTTCATAATCGCACCCTCGAGCTTAAGGACGCTACGCAGGCTAAAAGCGCTTTTCTGGCTAATATGTCTCATGAGTTGCGTTCACCCATGTATGCGATCACGGGGTTCTGTGAAGTGCTGAGTGAAGGGATGGCAGGTGAATTATCGGGGCAGCAGCTTGAATATATCAAGGACATCAGCGATAGCGGCGATCATCTGCTGGAATTGATCAACAGCATTCTTGATCTATCCAAGATTGAGGCAGGGAAAATGGGACTCGATCTTGCGCCCGAAGAACCAGAGCAACTGACGGAGGAGGTAAGCGCACTATTGCGGGCGCAGGCAGAAGCTGCTGGTGTGGTTATCAGTGTTGAAAAAGCCGCCTTGGGCATGGCCATGCTGGATCGTACCAAAATCAGGCAGTTGCTGATTAATCTGCTTGCCAACGCTATCAAGTTTTCAACCAGCGGCAATCAGATCCATGTGAAGATTAAAAGGATCCCCCAGAGTACGGTAAAAGATTTTTCTTCGCTGGCGGGATTCAACCCGGGCAGCCTTAAGCCAGCTGAACTTTATCTGGAATGGGCGATAAAAGATCAGGCTGGAGGTATAGCCCGTGAGCAAATTGCGCGATTGTTTCAACCCTTTGAACAGATTGAAAATGACCAGGCAAAGAGAAAGATCGGGACCGGGCTTGGTCTGGCTATGGTCAAGGCGATTGCTGAATTGCACGGAGGCACGGCTGCGATCAGGAGCGAGCTGCATGTGGGTTCAACATTTTACGTTCTGATACCATGGGAAAATGCCGCCGCTGCGTGATAAATGCTGCGCCCGACAAGTTTGATGGAGACGACAGGAATAAAACTTGTGACAGTGTCTTGCCAGCCAGAGATAGAGCTGGATTGATGCAATGTTTTCCTGTCTGTGGAGCATGGTTGATTTGCGATTCCTGTCTCAAGGAAGCAGATCCAGAAGTTTGAGCGATTTTTCCTCAACAAAAGTATAAGCCTGGAACAGGCTTGCATAAGCGACATGCTTCTTTAAGAGGGGTGAGCGGTATTCTTTGATCTTCCCGGTTAACGGTTTTTATGCCAGATTTTGCCCGGAACCAGGTCGGGAAATAATGGTCCAATCAATCGCTTTGACCGGTACTCGTGCATATTCAAAAACAATTATAAAATCGAGGCTGGGGGTTTAGACGGGAATATTAAGCGTATATATGGTATCATAGGCGTAAGCTATTCGTTTTCACTGATATACGAGCCATCGGTATATTACCCCGCGAAACAGTATGGTTTCCGATCCAACGGATGGTTTGCCATGCTGCATGAGCGGCAACTCTCTATGACCGATAAACCCCCTCTTAATCGCACAACCTGCTTGCCTGGAATGGATTTTACTATGAGCGATCTTGTTATTCTCTATCATCGACAACCATTTGCCGAAGTCACAGAAAACAACCAGACCAAGTTTGTCCGTTACAAGAGTCCCAACGGGATTTTACCTTCACTGCAGGGGTTTTTCAATCATGTCCGCACAGGAACCTGGATTGCCTGGAAGGAAGAGAAACCGGGCGAAACTTTTGAACCCATATTGCCCGCGCCCAACAATGGTAATTATTCCATTAGGCGGATAGGATTAAACGCCGAAGAAATTCATGAGTTTTACCATGTAACGTCCAAAGAAGTTTTCTGGCCACTGCTGCATTCGTTTCCCGAATATCATTCCACGGAAAGAGCCAACTGGAATAATTTTGTCAAGGTCAACAAACGGTTCGCAATGGCAGCGGCGGAAGAGGCTAGTGACGAAAGCATCATCTGGGTGCATGATTACAATCTGTGGATGGCTCCCTATTGGATACGCCAGTACAAACCAAAGGCAAAAATCGCTTTTTTTCATCATACTCCTTTCCCGGCCGCTGATATATTCAACATACTTCCATGGAGACGGGAAATCATTGAAAGTCTGTTGGCATGCAATTTAATAGGTTTCCATATTCCCAGATACGCGGAAAATTTTGTCCACACTGCCATGAATTTCGAAGATGTCCAACTTGGGGAACGCCGGGCGGTGGGCGATGCTTTTTCCACTCATGGGCCGGCACTGTCCGAACCCGAAATGACCACCTCGCTTTTCTATAAGGGAAGAAAAATCATTGTAGATGCATTCCCCGTTGGCTGCGACCCGAAAGGGATCGCAGCCATCCAGGAAACCCCGGAACACAGCGATACGGTTGCTACCATTCGGCATGAATTGCGAGATCGGAAAATGCTGTTTTCCGTCGGTCGTATTGATTATGTGAAAGGCATACTCGAATTGCTTCATGCTTATGAACGTTTGTTGGAACATCGGCCGGAACTGCATAAAAAGATTCAGTTGATTCTTGGTTGTGTCCCCGCCGCCAAGGGGATGGAAATATATCAGGAAACCCAGGCGGATATAGAACGAACGGTGGGCGCCATCAATGGGCGATTTGCCAGGGTTGACTGGATCCCCATCAATTTGTTTGCCCGAGCCATTCCATTTGAGGAATTGATTGCTTATTATGAATGCACTGATATTTGCCTGATCACACCGCTGCGCGACGGGTTGAATCTGGTCGCCAAAGAATATATTGCCGTCAGGGGGGGCGCCAGCGGCGTGTTGGTGCTTTCGGAGTTTACCGGCGCGGCGGTGGAGTTGCCCGAAGCCATTCTCACCAATCCTTATGCCGTGGATGAAATGGATCGCGCTCTGGAGATGGCTGTCGATATGTCTGAAGAAGAAGCATGCCAACGCATGAAAGACCTGGATAACCATATTAAAAAGTATACGGTTGGGCGCTGGAGTGAACATCTGCTGGAACAATTTGAACAGCTCAGCGGCAGTATATGGCAAAAACAAGCGGTGGGCTGAGCCGCAAACTCTCATACCGTTATTATCACCGGGCTTCATGCCTGGGTGGATAAAGCATGCTCCTAAGCTCTCGCAGCTCCGTTGAATCGTATATCTGCGAGGGCGCAATTGCAAAGGGTGCGGCTTTTCATGGCAGGAGCTTGGGTTTCCGCGGAAACGTAACAGAGGTTCTCTTGATGCGAAAGCCGTAAAAATATACAATGACGCACAACAGAATTGGAAGAATTTCGTGCTACGACAGCAAGGGTGCAGATCACTTTTTTCAGCATGTGCGTCATATCTATCGCATAGCTGAAGCCATCACCGATGAACCAAGGGATCTCTGTAGAGGTTCCCTAACGCTTGCAAGCTTTCAGAACAGACATGCCTGCACCAATCAAGGTGCGCGCTTCCTGATTTTCTCGCCCACGGATATCAGTCATGATAGGGCCGTGATGAAAGTTATAATTGATTAGGTGTTCAGCCTTTGAGCCATGAGTAAAAACGAAAATTTATCGCACCCGCAAATCAAAGGATTTTTCCACGCATCTACTGGAACCTGCAGTTATGTGGCATGCGATTTGGTCAGCAGGGAGTGCGCCATTATAGATCCCGTGCTTGATTTTGATTGCACGACAGGACGCACCGGAACCCAATCTGTTGATCGAATGCTTGATTATGTCGGGAGCATCGGCGGTAAGCTTGAATGGATTCTGGAAACGCATATCCATGCCGACCACTTAAGTTCGGCAGATTATCTGAGAAAGCAAACCGGTGCCGACATCGCTATTAGCGAGAATATCTCGGAAGTTCAGCAAACCTTCAAAAAACATTTCAATCTCGAAGAAGAATTCGCCACCGATGGTCGACAATTCGATCGTCTGCTTTCCGACGGGGATCAACTCACTCTCGGCCAGTTGCGCATTGATGTACTGCATACGCCCGGACATACACCTGCCTGTATAAGCTATCGGGTCGGAGATGCTATTTTTGTCGGTGATACGATCTTCATGCCCGATGTTGGAACCGCTCGAACCGATTTCCCGGGGGGTGATGCGCATATTCTGTGTCAATCTATCAAGCGAATCCTGGACCTCCCGGAGCAAACCCGTATCTTCGTATGCCATGATTATTTCGGCGATGAGCGGCTGCCGACTTTTGAAACCACTGTCGGTGATCAGCGAAAATCCAACATTCATATTCGTGATGGCCGCAGCGAGGAAGATTTTGTTGCCCTGCGCCAGGCGCGCGATCAAAAGCTGACATTACCCGAGTTGATCATTCCTTCACTTCAGGTTAATATCCGTGCGGGGCGCTTGCCGCCGGTGGAAGACAACGGTGTGGCTTATCTGAAGATTCCTTTGAATCTGCTGTAGTCGCCAGGCGGATCTGGCATGCCAATGATCAAGCGTTGTGGTGTCATCCTTGACTCCGACCCGATTGCCCCACTGCGATCGGCTTGTGGTTAAAGCGCCGATATGGTTTTTTTGAAAAAGGGGCGGCTTTTTCTCCCGGAGCCGTGATTGATATGGCGATGCATGAGTTGTACCTTGGGCGATCCCGGACTATAATTAAAAATCTTAGCGCAGCAGGCATAAAGCAATGATTTCCCATCCTTTTTCTTGCCGATCATGGTGAGAAAAAAACTGGATGGTAGTTTTTCTCCGTTTTGGATGCCAATTATGAAACGGGATGAGCTAAAATATGACGCTAAAATTGACGAATATTGCGGGCACAATCGGGAGTAAAATTTGCGAAACATGCTGAAATAGTTTATATATTTCAGTTAAATATTTTCTTTGAATGAAAACTCTGATCAAAAAAGGACGAGAACGATGAGCGTATGGATGTTTAAAATTATTGATACCAATAAAAAGCCGGTTAAAAAGGCTAAAGTGCAGGTACGCATTACCAACGGCGGTACGGCGGATGCGATCAGCGAACGTGATGGTTTTGTCGCGGTACCCATTACCGGCGGTAACCATGGTAAGCTTCTGGTCAATGGGACGGAATGTTATGAAGGCCCCATGAATGATGAGGACACTCTGGAAATTCTTTATGCACCATAAATATTAAGGAGCCTCTGATCAATTCCGGACGAAGCTCAGATGTGGTTCTTTATGTTCAGATTTGAGGCGCTTATCGACCGTAATAGCAGGGCTATTGCGAAGATTTACGCTGAAGAAACTGGAATAAGGGACGCAAGCGGGTTCGACTTCGCTCACCGCAGGCACCGAGTTCATGAATGGATCAGAGGTTCCTTAATGGGTAAGCAGTGGTATGGCGGGTGAGCCAGTTATTGTATAGCTTATCCCCTGGATCAGGTTGATGCCCGGGGGAAAACACAGGGCAAAAATGATCGGTTCCGGTTGTGGCTGGTATTATCGAATCGGTTCCACTTGATAAAGGTTGATCGGGTCGCCTGATGTGTCAAATTTTTTCACGGAATAATCTAGAGTGGTGTATGGGAAATGGAAAACTTGGAAAAGCCTGTCGGGCAGGATGAATATTACACAGCGATTCGTAAATATTACGATACCTGCGAAATCGATTATAAATTGCTCTGGCGTCTTGATCGATGCATGGCGCTCCATTATGGATACTGGGATGACACCACCCAGGGCGTATCCGATGCACTGTTACGCCAGAATCAAGTGCTGGCTGAAAAAGCTCGCATCACTCCCGCCGATAAAGTTCTCGATGCTGGTTGTGGGGTAGGCGGTAGTTCGATTTGGTTGGCTAAAAATATTGGTTGTCAAGAAATAAAGGGCATTACCATCGTCGAAGGACAGGTGAAAACGGCGACGAAATATGCCGTAAAACACAAAGTTGAAAACAATATATCTTTCGAACAGCGCGATTATCTCAACACGGGTTATCCCGATGAAAGTTTTGATGTGGTATGGGCACTTGAAAGTGTATGCCATGCTATGAGCAAACCTGATTTTATTCGCGAAGCTTTTCGGGTTCTCAAGCCTGGTGGACGCTTGGTAGTGGCTGATTTCTTCTCTCCCAAAGAACAGCTTACGCAAGACGAGAAAGATTTGATGAGTGACTGGCTTGAGGGATGGAGTGTGAACGGCTTGGGGTACGGTGATGGGTTTTTGCATTCCATGCAGGAAACCGGATTCGTCAATGCCTGTAAACAGGTTGCCACCGAGAATGTCATTCCCTCGGCAAAACGCCTTTATCGGTATTCTCTTCTGACCCGCCATGGGGCTAAATTGCTCGCATTTCTCCACCTTCGCGCCAAAAATCAGAATCGCAATATCAACGCTGTTTACCAGCAGTGGCATGCTTTAAAGTACGATCTCTGGGAATACGACATGTTTTATGGCGAAAAGCCGCAAGCTACGGCATAAATTGCTTGCTATAAGCGGTTGAACGGAAAACCCCGGCTTCCGTACAGAATCTGCTTGTATGATCGTTCCTATGGAAGGCGAGAGCTGGACATGTATTGCCATGGGTTAGTTCACAGCCGTTTCTAAACGGTCGCTTGGTTTTTAACAACCCTCACTCAGCCGGGATTGTAAGGGTTGCTTATCCTGCGGCAGGCGATCCAGGCTGAGACTTTTGATCCTGTTTTATTGGTTGGCTGATCGCGTGAGCGGCGTATTTCCCGTTACCCAACGTTTTTCGCCGTCAATAAGCGTTTCCTGCTTCCAGAAAGGGGCTTCGTGCTTGAGCCTTTCGAGAAGGGTACGCGTTGCCATGATGGCATTTTGTCTGTGAATAGCCCAGCATGCCACGAGAACAATGGCTTCAGTGGGTATAATCCTGCCCACACGATGAACAATGAGCCCATCTAGTATGGAAAAGCGCAGCGCTGCCTCTTGGATAATTCGGTTTAGATAGGTGGAGGTCATGCCGGGATAGTGTTCGAGCCACATTTCGCGGATCGCCTGACCCTGGTTCTCAGAGCGCATGCGTCCGCTAAACACCGAAGCCGCGCCACAGAGGGATAAATCAAGCCCGGATTCGTAGTTCCCCAGAATATTCCAAGGTTCAAAGGGCTGTTCTGTCAGGATTACTGGCATGTTCAGCCGCCTGTCACAGGCGGGAAAAAAGCCACTTCATCGCCGTCGCGTACCTCGGTTGAAAAATCGGTATAGGTGGCGTTAAGCGCACATAATACCGATCCTTGCACCGATTTTCCCGAGCTGATTCGGGTCCAGATCGATCCGACTGTTTCACCGGGAACGCTGGGTTGTTCCAGCATGGGCGGAAAGTCGAGTACCTCGCGCAAGGAAGCAAAACATAGTATTTTGATCATCATCCATCACTTGTTTGGGTGTGCGATAAAGCGCCGCTTCATTTTATTATAGGCTTGTTTCGATTGTTTGGTTGTAGCATAAATCGTCAACTGGATCGCCTGCCATCGAGAGGATCAATGGTGCCCTTGACCCAATCCGGGAAAGCGTTGAGGGGCGGAGGAAGAAAATCAGCGGTTTTTTTCATTTCATTGCCGAGTCTGTGCATCAAGGATTCAAGAATTCCTCGCAAGCCAGGCTCTGCTGCCAGGTTATCTCTTTCATTTGGATCACGCTCCAGATCATAAAGCTCAAAGCGCGGAAGTTTTTCGAGACTGTACCAGCCGAGTTGCTCATGCGCTGAATTTTCCCTCAACAGGCGTTCAATTTCTGAAAAGCTCGGCGAATCACGGATATCCAGGCTGGGAAGGTAACCCGCTTCCGGCCGGTAATTGCAGATCAACTTATATTGCCTGGTTACCAGCCCGCGCATCGGGCTCCAGGAATCGTGCCAGTTGCGTTCGAGAAATACGTATTGGCGCCACTGGTTCATCTTTTGCCCAAAGAGAAGCGGCAGGAAAGAATGGCCATACATTTGCCCCAGAGGGGTTACGGTTCCGGGCTTGATTTGTGCGGCTTCAAGCAACGAAGGGGCGATGTCGGTCAAGGAAACCATCTCATCGATGATCCCTGAACCGCTAAAGGCATTTTTCCATGCCACAATCAGAGGAACATGAACGCCGGGTTCATAGAGGGTTGCCTTGGCGCGGGGGAAAGGCAATCCGTTATCGGAGGTCATTATGATCAATGTATTCTCGATGGCGCCAGCGGATTCAATCCATTCAATGATCTCACCGCATTCTTGATCAAAGCGGGTGATTTCATTATAGTAATGGGCGAGATCACGTCGAATAACCGGGGTATCAGGCAGATAATCCGGAACAAGAACATTCTCGGGGGCGTGGATGCTGCTCTTGGACTGCTTTTCATAAGGACGATGAGGATCTTCCGAGCCGAACCAGAGTAAAAAAGGGCGATCTCTTGGGCGCTGTAAAAAAAACTGTCCTAAAGGTACGGCATGATCTCCGTAAAAATCAAATCGTTGCCGAAAGATATCTTGGTGAACCTTGCGGTAGGCGCCGGTAAAATAACCTTCGTCCTTGAACCAGTCCACCAGGGTTTTGACCGAGGGATAGGCTGATGCATGTAAGCGGGACGCGCCAATGGTGTGGGGCATCTGCCCCGTCAGGATTGATGCGCGGCTCGGGCTGCACTGTGGGCATGCGGCATAGGCGCGGCGAAAAAGTCTGCCCTGGCTCGCAAGAGCATCGATATTCGGGGTGTGGATGCGCTGATTGCCGTAACAACCCAGATCTGGAACACTTTGATCATCGGAAATCAAAAACACGATATTGGGGCGTGCTATATCCCGCTGTTTTTCTGAGGACGCTGTGCTTTCAGCCCACAAGATAGGGCGAAAGGTCGTGAGAGCACTCATGAGGACACTTTTATGCAAGAATTGCCGACGCTTGTGGTTCATCATGATGTCTCTAATCGTAATAATAATTGCAGATCATTTCAGCAACCCAGGAAAGCGGATGGAATTTTATTTATAATTAAATGGCATAAATAGATATTAATTGATAAAATAAAGCTTATAGTAATACCATCTCAAATCATTAACCTGTGAAATATTAACGCTATGAAACTTCGACAACTTCATTATATCCATGAAGTCGCCAAACATAATCTGAATGTGACAGCTGCTTCAGAAGCCCTTTATACTTCCCAGCCCGGGGTCAGCAAGCAGATCCGTTTGCTTGAGGATGAGCTGGGTGTTCAGATATTCGAGCGTAACGGCAAGCATTTGGTGCGCATCACGGAAGTGGGTAAAGCAATCCTGGAATTGGCTGAAAAAGTTTTGCTTTTTTCCAATAATATCGAGCGCACTGTGGCGGATTTCCGTAACGATAGTCGTGGCCCGTTTAGCATTGCGACCACGCATACCCAGGCGCGCTATGCGCTGCCGCCCATTATACGGCGTTTCAAGGAGCGCTATCCTGATGTGGTGTTGCATCTCCATCAGGGAACTCCCGAACAGATCGCTGAAATGGCTTCCCTGGGGCAGGTTGATTGCGCCATCGCAACCGAAGCCATCGAACTTTTTGATGATTTGGTCATGTTGCCATGTTACCGCTGGAATCGGTGCGCTCTGGTTCCGAAGAACCATCCTTTGACCCGTATTACCCATCTTTCCATTGAAGCGCTGGCCGAGTATCCCATTATCACCTATGTTTTTGGGTTTACCGGAAGATCCCAACTGGACAAAGCCTTTGCGTCCCACGGATTGGAGCCCAATCTGGTTTTGACCGCTGTGGATTCCGATGTCATTAAAACCTATGTGCGCCTTGGACTGGGCGTCGGGATCATCGCAAAAATGGCATATGAACCGGAAACGGATGCCGATCTGGTGGTTCTGCCGAGCGAGCACTTGTTTGAACCCAGCGTAACGCGCATCGGTTTTAGACAGGGGCTTTTTCTGCGTAGTTACATGCTGGATTTTATTCAGATGTTTGCGCCTCATCTCACGCCGGAAATAGTCAAGAACGTTGGTGCATTGCGTTTACCCGAAGAACGCCAGTTGCTGATCGATCAGCTTGATCTGTATGTACAGGATTATGCGCCCGAACTCAAAAAGGTTAAGGCTGTTTCATGACTTGCCTGGTATGTCATGCTGGTTATTGATCGATGCGCGGTTGCTTTGAGCGATTTTTTGATTCTGGAGTTACCGCCTCGGTTTTGTATGGAATAATCCGGCACCTTAATTCGGCCTCCATTTGATATTGCAGCCGATGGAAGGTATTTGCGCTTCCGGTACAGGCTTACCTTGTAAAAAGGCATCCATGGCGGCTTGAAGCTCTGAGCCTGTAACGGGCAGCGCGTTTTTGGGCGTGCTTTGATCAAAGCAGCCGCGATAACACAAGCGCCGATCCTGGTCGAAAAGGTAAAATTCCGGCGTGCACACGGCGTTGAATCGCCGGGCGACTTCTTGGGTTTCATCATAGAGATAAGGGAAAGTAAAGCTGAGTTCCTGGGCAAGCTGTGCCATTCGAGGGGGCGCATCATCGGGGTAAGTTTCGGCATCATTGCTGCTGATAGCGATCACTGCCACGCCTTTTGTTTGGTAATCACGCGCAAGTTGCACGAAAGCTTCAAGCAGATGTCTGACAAAAGGGCAGTGGTTGCAGATGAAGGCAACCAGCAGAAGCGGCTGATCTGAGAAATCCTGTACTGGTAGAGTTTTCCCGCTTAAAGGTTCGAGTAATTCAAAATCAGGGCAGGGCGTATGCAACGGTAACATGGTTGAATTGGTTGCTGTCATGGCTGGATAATCCTTAAAAAAATACACATGATTACATAGCTTTAACTTTAGCATGAAGTTGTACTTCTCTTGTGATCTGCTATCAGGATCACGCTGCATTTCCACATTTTCATCATAGCCGATCGGATCATGGGCACAGCCTGGAGCAAGCCCAGCGGCCTGTCATCTTTACAGGCGAACAGGTATTGCCCGATTCAGGCAGATGGCGGAGGGGGAAACTATCGTTTGCCAGGCCATGATTTCAACGCCAACGGAAGCGGCACGTCTCAAATTATTGGCAAAAACAGCATCAATATGTTCTGCTACGGTAAAGTACTCACCGGCTGGATGTTGGATGAGGAAAAATAGAACGCCTCTTTCCCCCAATTCACATCTGCGCATCAGGGTTTCAATGTGTTTGCTGCCCCGCGTTGTGACGGCATCGGGAAAATAAAAAACGCCATCTTGCGCCAGAGTGACATTTTTAATTTCCACCCAGCATGGTGTCTGCTTTGAATCATGAAACATCAGGTCCATACGGCAGTTATCGCCGCACCGGACTTCAGCTCGGATAGCGCCATGATCCTGTAATGCTTTAATTGAGCCAGATTCGATGGCGCGCTGAACCAGTGCGTTGGTTCTTCCAGTATGAATGCCGATCCAGCCAAGGCCATTGTGCGTCATCTCCAGCGTCCAGGGATACTTGCGCCCAGGGTTGGCATGATAGCTGACAGCTACCGGCCAGTTGTGCCCGGCGCACGCCAGCATGCTGCCTGTGTTGGGGCAATGGACGGTGGATATCTCTCCATCGGGCCATTCAATATCTGCCAGAAAACGCTTGTAACGTTTGATCAGTTTGCCGATGCGCAATGGCGGCGCATATTCATGTAATACCACCGTTTTATTCTGCATCCCATTGGGGAGCGTAGCCAGGAAGATTGAGCAATCGCCCGTTGGGACTGCCGAGCGATGAAATTTTCTCCATCTCATCTGCGTCTATCTGGAAATCAAAAATATTAAAATTGTCGCGGGCATGTTCAATACTACTGCTGCGCGGGATCGCCGTTACCTGAGCCTGTTGCAATAACCAGCGCAAAGCTATCTGCCCGGGATTCTTCCCATGTCTGGCGGCGATTTGCTTGATGACTGGATGATGAATGATCTTTCCCTGCGCCAGGGGAGAATAAGCCGTCATCATGATCTGGTGTTCCTGCACCCAGTCCAGTACGCTGCGCTGCTTGAGTAATGGATGATACTCGACCTGATTGGAGATGATCCGTTCCGGAATCAGGCTTTCAACCTGCTCCAGTAACGCAGTATTGAAATTGCTGACACCGATCTGCCGGGCCCAGCCATTCTCTTGAACTTCAGCCAGGGCTCGCAGGGTTTCTTCAAGCGGGATATGAGGATTGGGCCAATGCAGCAGTAATAAATCAATGGATTCGAGACCGAGACGATCGAGACTTTCTTCTACTGAGCGTTGCAAATCGCCCCAGGCGAACCGGTCTGACCAGACCTTGGTGGTCAGGAACAGTTCATGGCGTTCGATACCGCTGGCGCGGAGGGCGAGACCCACGTCTTTTTCATTGTCGTACAGTTGAGCGGTATCAATATGACGAAAACCAATATCCAGCGCGGCACGAACCATCTCGCGGGCTATTGCGCCCTTTAACTGATAGGTGCCAAAACCAAGCGCCGGCACTTCAATGCTTCTGGAGGTGACATACAGCATAGATCGTTCCCCTGTTTTGTCGCGTCGCTAATATCGGGTTCAATGGTGATATTCTGTCAGACCTTGCGCAGCTATTCCTTTTGGTTTGAGGATTCACACCGTGTTATGAGCCGAGGCAAAAAAGGCCCAAAGTTTTGTCTTGTTTCCAGGGAATAAAAAGAATGATGTTGCTTGCTATAAACGATTCAATCCATGAAAATCAGCAGTTGCCGATCCACCATGTCCTGAAGCAGGTCGATCACATCGCACCTGAGCGTTTCGGGTTCAATATCGTACTGCCCACTGAAATGCTGACATAAGTCTTCAACCGAGCGGGTTCCGTCCAGTTCCTCGACGATCATGAGCGTGGTTTCATTAGGAACAAACATACGCTCCGGTGCCAGCAGAACTTTGCGCTTACGCATCTGGTCATGGCGCAGCACCACAGACGGAGCCAGTTTCAATCTGCTTTGACGATCAACTTTTTTAGACGGCGTGCTCACTGCAACAAATACCTGCCAGGGAACTTCTGGCCAAGTCTGACGAAGCTCAGGCGTGGTTTATGATGTTCAGATTCTCGGGATAATTTGCGCGCAATAGCAGGGCTATTGCGAAGATTGTCAACAATGAAGCCGGGCATAAGGGACGCAAGAACCGAGTTCATGACTTGTTCAGAGATTCCTTAGGGGTTGAAGGCGCCGGGAGGCGTGAATCCGGGGCTGACATAGGCGTAATACAAGGCATCGAGTTGAGCCCACAGCACATCGCACTTGAAAGACAGCGCATTCAGAACATCGGTTTGGGATTCGGGTGTCCGGGCGTGCTCAAGGACGTACGCGAGGGCAAAATGGCTGTCGCGGCCTGCCTGTAGCGGACGGCGACTGAAATAAGCCAGCGCGGCTTCATCAAGAAAATCATAATGACACAACATGGCGCTGACGCGGGTTTGGATCAACTGCGGCGAGAACAATTCGGTCAGAGACGAGGCAATGGCCGATAATAAAGTACCCTGCGCCACAAAACGCACATAAGCATCGACGGCAAAACGCGTTGCCGGAAGAATACCCTGTTCTTCCAGCAACAGCGTCCGGGGCAAGCCAAGTGCTTCGCCGAGTATGAGCCAGCGATCGATGCCGCCCGGTTCTCTATCGTCATCACCATCATGATCAATGATGCGATGCAGCCATTCGACCCTGACTTTCTGGTCCTTGCAGCGTGCTATGAGGGCGGCGTCCTTTAAGGGGATGCTGGATTGATAATAATAACGATTCAATACCCACGCCTGTAGCTGGATTTGAGAGAGTTTGCCTTCATTCATAAGCAGATGGAAAGGGTGTCGATGGTGATAACGTGTTTCACCCATGGCGCGCAATCGCGCTTCAAAATCTGACGGAGTCCATGCCTGTGCGGATTCATCCATTGAAGAAGTCATAACTCAATTTCCATGCCATCATGTGCGATATCCCAACCCGCCTGCGCAACGTAACGCCGTTGCGGCGACTCCGGCATCCATACGGGATTGGTGTTGTTGATATGAATGAAAACGCGTCGTTTGATCGCAACATTCGCCCACGCGCACAGGCTGCCGGTTTCGCCAGACATGGATATATGTCCCATGCGTTTGCCGGTTTTGATGCCGAGCTGCTGGCGGATCATTTCCTGATCATCCCACAGTGTGCCATCGAAAAAGAGGGCATCAGCGGATTCGACCCGGGTTTTTAAACCATTATGCACTTCGGCGCAACCGGGAATGTAATAAAAGCGGCGCCCACTGTCCGAAATAATTTCCATGGCTACGGTATCTTCTTCAACGGTGCCGAAATTACTTTTCTCCTGATCTTCAAGATAGCGCGCCACTTTCCCGGGGACGGAAAATAAACGGCAACGCATGCCCAATGACTGGCCTGAAATATCTATCGGTTGCCATGGGGTCTCAAGTTGGACCGCATGACGTTCCACATATGGCGGCTCAAGCACTCTGAAAATGCTGTTGCTTTCCAGAACCTGGTGCACTCTGTGGGTAGCGTAGAGGTGAAATGGCTGGCTTTCGCGCATATGCAATAATCCACCGATGTGATCGACATCAGCGTTGGTTAACACCACTGCGTGAATCGGGCTATGTCGAGGATTGCTGCGTGGGTGCAGGCATGGTGCGGATTGGATCTGGGTGCGCAGATCCGGGGAAGCATTCAGTAAAAGCCACCGTTGCCCATCTGCGCTCAAGGCTATACTGGACTGACTTTGGGGCGCAATACGACCTTCCCGTGCAGCCTGACAGGTAGGACAGCCACAATTCCATTGCGGCAATCCGCCACCTGCCGCGGCGCCTAAAACACGAACGATTAACACTCGGGGAAAGTATTTTCAGAGAACAGGCTGGATTAAAGCTCAGCCACCGCGTAGCAGTTAATTTCCATTCCCAGGCAGAATTCTTCAAGCGATGGTTTCATCCACTGTTTCATTATTTGTCCTCTCTATTCAAAAGATTAAAAACGTATTTATTATGGTATATTCTGGATTATATGGCAAGTCCGGTAGTTTTTAGCCAAGAATCGGTGTAGCGTCTCCCGAAAGCCCAGTATCATTGCTCAATCGGATATGATCCAGCTCGAAAACATGGATCTTCGCTGCTAGTGTCAGGGGAAACCCTGTTGTCAATGGGCTTAAGGGATCTCTGATCAAGTCTGGGCGAAGCTTGGGTGTGGTTCATTATGTTCCGATTCGAGACGATAATCGCGCGGGTTAGCAGGATTATTGCGGAGATTGTCAACAAAGAAGCTGGACATAAGGATTGCAAAAACCGAGTTCATGACTTGTTCGGAGGTTCCTTGGAGCGCCATTGATAACAAGCAGCGCTGCCTATGCCGTGACAGCATAAGTCTATTACCGATACCCCCGATTCATTTTGTTTTAAGATCGACAGGATCTAACCATACTATAATAATAATGAAGTTTCTTTTGAAAAACACGCAATGGGATATTGTTCAATGACCAGGGAGGTCACACGCTATGCAAGCCATGCTTTCACAACTTAAAATTCTTGATTTTACCGCGCTTCTGCCCGGTCCATTCGCCACTATGTTATTGGCCGATCTTGGTGCCGATGTGGTTAAAGTAGAATCACCGACAAGACCGGATATGGTTCGCATGGATAATACCGGTCATGCCTATCTCAACCGATCCAAGCGCTCCATCGCCATAGATCTCAAAAAACCCGGATCAGCGGATGTCGTCAAACAACTGGTGCAAACCTACGATATCGTCATGGAGCAGTTTAGACCAGGCGTTATGGATCGTCTTGGCGTGGGTTATGATGCCCTGAAAGCCGTCAAGCCGGATATCATCTATTGTTCCATTACCGGTTATGGTCAAACCGGACCTTACAAAGACAAAGGTGGCCATGATATCAACTATATGGCTCTTTCAGGTTTGATGAGTCACATGGGTCGCAAAGATCAGGGACCCTTGCCACTTGCCACCCAGGTCGCCGATATTGGCGGCGGATCGCTACATTCCATCGTGGGCGTTCTGGCCGCAGTCATCCACCGCCAGGCGAGTGGAGAAGGACAGAAAATCGATATCAGCATGACCGATGCCGCCGTCACTTATAATGCACTGTCTGCACCACGGGCGCTCAATGCCGGTGCAGAGCCGAAAACCGAGGGCGAGATGCTCAATGGCGGTAGTTTTTATGATTTCTATCACACCAAAGATGGGCGCTACATGTCGGTTGGCAGCCTTGAACCCAAGTTTTTTGAAGAATTGTGCAAAGTACTGGAACGTGCCGATCTGATCAAACTGGCTTACAATCAGGCGCCGGACAAACAGGCGTATTTGAAAGAATCCCTGCAGAGTGAATTTGCCAAAAAGGACTTCAACCAGTGGCGAGCCATATTCGAAAATATTGATGCCTGTGTTGAGCCGGTGTTGACTATCGATGAAATGCGCCATCATCCCCAGTTCCAGGCTCGTCAAATGGTGGTTGAAGTTCCCATGGAAGATGGTCAAACACAACCGCAACTCGGCACCGCGATCAAAGCATCGGCTTGTGAACCGGTTTATCGCTTTGGTGGCGCCAAACTGGGGGCCCATAGCCGGGAAGTTCTGGTTGAAGCCGGTTTCTCCGATGCAGATGTTACATCTCTGTTGGAAAAAAAGATTATCAAATAGGCGCCGTATTTTCCGCGTTACGCCATGATTTTCCGGGGCAAGTGCAGGTGATGGGGTTTGTCATTACCTGCACCCGGTAGGGGCGTTTGATGTAACAGCCCATACCTTTTCCACCTTGAGCCATCCCTGGATATATTTAATCAGACCGGCGGAGATGGTACACCAATAGTTAAATCATTATAGTAAGCACGTCGGCCCAGGGCTATAATAACTGGTGAGGCAAAGCAAGTGGATCTAATCACCCTGTTAGGCATAAAATCGAGTCAAACAAGGAGTCAATAAATGACAGTAAAAACGGTAGTTGTGGTTGCGGGGCTTTAAAATATTCTGTCGAAGGCGAAGCAATTAATTCGGTGTTTTGTTATTGCAAAAAATGCCAGGTTCACACTGGTTCGGATAAATGGTTTGGAGCATGGTTTCCCAAAGATAATCTTAAAATTGTTAATGGTAGTCCGGCAGTATTTACTCGCAAGGGTGATTCAGGAAAAAACTTGAATCATATGTTTTGTGAAAAATGCGGAGTAACAATATGTGCTGAAGTTACAGTAGTTAACTTTTATTCGGTTGCAGTATCCACCCTCGACAATGCAGATGATTTTGTCCCCTCAATGGCAATTTATACTGCTTCTGCTCCAAGTTGGGCGGTATTTCCTGAGGGTGTTCCTGAGTTTGACATTTTACCCCCCAATTTAGGTGATTAAATGCCTGACAAATTGCTGCATCGGACGTGGCAAAGCTGTCTTCTTTTGTGCAAAAAAGACCGCATAAAAGCAGCTATCTTCACCACGCCGCTGAGCAAGGCGTTATAAACCCATCTGCTACTGGCAATGCTATGGTCGCGGGAGCGCTACGAAGCCGAGAGAGGAAGTGACCAACCCCTGACCTTTAGCGGATCACTGGGACACAGGGCAGCCCCCCGCCCTGGCATCCACCGGAAAACAGTTACCCGTAGTTTAAGGGAACTTTGAACAAGCCCTAAGACAGCGCTAACTTTGTTGGAAACACCTCCTATGCGCATTTACCTCATGTAAACCGCGCTTAAACGGCACTTTCCGTATCCATATCATCCGCCTCAAAAACTTATTCAGAAGCTCCTGATGTAAACTGCTTGAATATACTGTAGCTCATTCGAGCGACTGAATGACTTCGCGCAAGCTATCGATGATGAAATCAATCTGTGATTTTTCGATGATTAACGGCGGTGATAAAGCAAGGATATCGCCGGTCACACGAACCAACAGACCAGCTTCATACGCCTTAAGAAAGGCGGCAAAAGCGCGCTTCCCAAATCCTGAAGGATGCGAATGTAATTCAATTCCAGCAATCAGCCCAATGTTTCGAAGATCCTTGATAAGAGGCAAACCATGGAGAGAATGGATGGCATCTTCCCAGTAAGAACCCAAGCCCTCCGGAGCAGCGCGGGTCAACAGCTTTTCTTCTTCATAGGTGTCAAGCGTGCCCAGCGCCGCTGCGCAAGCCATCGGATTACCTGAATACGTATAACCATGCAACAATTCGGGAACATGCTCCGGACCATGCATGAAAATATCGTGAATCCGATCATGGACAAAAACCGCGCCCATCGGTATCACTCCGTTGCTCAAGCCTTTGGCGGCACAGACCAAATCCGGTTCGATCCCGAACAGTGTCGTGGCGAAAGGCGCACCCATGCGCCCGAATCCGGTGATCACCTCATCAAGGATCATCAAGATCCCGTGCCGGGTGCATATTTCCCGCAAGCGTTCCAGATAGCCTTTCGGCGGCAGAATAACGCCGACGGAACCTGCCAGAGGTTCGACGATAACGGCGGCGATAGTAGAGGGATCGTGCAAATCGCACAAGCGTTGAAGATCATCGGCCAGAAAGGCGCCGTGTTCGGGTTGGCCGCGGCTGAACAGATTCTCCTCGATGCCGTGGGTATGGCGCAGATGATCGACCCCTGCAACGAGATTGCCGAACATTTTGCGATTGGCGCCAATGCCGCCAACCGCCATGCCGCCGAAATTGACCCCGTGATAACTTTTCTCCCGCCCGATCAAGCGGGTGCGATGAGCCTCACCATTAGCGCGGTGATAAGCGAGCGCCATTTTCAGTGCAGTTTCCACTGATTCAGAACCACTGTTGGTGAAAAACACATGGTTCAGATGATCCGGCGTCATCTCGACCAGCCGTCTCGCAAGCTCGAACTGTTTGGGGTGCCCCATAGCAAATGATGGCGCATAATCCAGCTCGACAACCTGTTCTTGAATGGCTTTCACAATTCTGGGCCGATTGTGCCCGGCATTACAGCACCATAAACCAGCGGTGGCATCAAGCAGTTCGCGACCGTCAGCAAGTTTGTAATACATGCCATCGGCACCAACGATCATGCGCGGCGATTGCTTGAACTGACGATTGGCGGTAAAGGGCATCCAGTAGGCGCTTAATTCATCCATGGCAGATGTTTCCGTTGCTGTATGTATTCATTTCGCTTTATGCATCCTCCGCGGGGAAATAGACAAAAAAAATTTCTATAATGATGATAACCCATAATGCAGACAGAATTAAGTTAATAAAACCAAGGCGCCACTCCTGTCTCGAATTTGACACGCAATTACGAGTTATCACATGTCTCGAAAAGCCGGATTAAGCGGATACTCGAGCCAGACCAAGCGCAGCTTCCCATTATTTACGGCAACCTTTCTGCCTATAGGATATAGATTAAGGACATTGGTTTCGGATATAAGCGCTTATTATCAAGCACCAGATTTGAAACGATCTGCATTATTGCAGTCTAATAGATGATCGGGTGGTGAAATTCGTTTTCACTCCAGTCTATATCAGGATCTCATGTTTCAAACGCTTCCTGGCTCGAGAAGACCAGGGTAACACTCAAAGGAGTTCGCATGGAAAATTTCGACCCGGGGCAATCCGAAGTAGAACTGCAACGGCGGTCAAAGAAAATTACCAAAGATGATCTGGAACAGATTCTGAAAAAAGGCGAAGATATCGAAGCCAAGTTCAAGCAACATGGTCCGCTGAGCCGGTTTATGGTCGATTTTAAGATGCTGTTCTCATTGATCCAGGATTATGTGGCGGGTGAGTACCTCAAGGTTCCATGGTGGGGTGTAGCGGCAGTGGCTTCAGCTCTGTTGTATGTACTGAACCCTTTTGACCTGATCCCTGATTTTATTCCGGGTCTGGGATATATCGACGATGCGATGGTTGTAGCAGCCTGCTTGAGAATGGTGGAAAAAGAACTGCTCAAATATCAGGCATGGAAGAAAAAGCGGGAGAAGTATTAAGGAACCTCTGATCAAGTCTGGGCGAAGGTAGGGGCGGTTCATTATGTTCAGATTCGAGACGCAAATCGCGCGGGTTAGCAGGGCTATTGCGAAGATTGTCAACAATGAAGCTGGACATAAGGGACGCAAGAACCGAGTTCATGACTTGATCAGAGGTTCCTTAATTGAATGAGAGACTTTAGCGTCCAACAATCATTTGTTCTAATTGATGAGAGCTATGCCCGAAAGATAAGGGTGTATAAATAATAGCACCGCAAATAGAATAATACCTATAATTAAGGTTAATAATTCGGTTTTAAAAGGCAGAGGTTGTGGCTTAATCCAAGCCCCTTCTCGTTTGTTGATTAAAATAATTTCTGCAATTGCCCAGGTGCCCAGCATTACAAATAATACTATTGAACGATTATCTCCGTTAGAAAATAGATGACCCAGACTGAATAAACACAAACCTGTAAGTTGAGGATGTCGAATAAAACGCTTGATATTATTTGGGGTGCGGCCTGCAACAAATAAGATACAGCTCATTAATAAAAAAATAAGGGTGATAGGCTTACCCCATGCTAGAGGGATATAGAATGGGGTAGGGGTGATTGTTTTCCAACCCACGACCATAAGTATAATTGAAGCGACCAGCAATAAGGAAAAAATACCTTTATAGAGGAACTCACCCCATTGCTTGATTTTTTGTTCTCGATAGGATGGCGCAATGGATGGAATAAAATGCACACCACTCCATAGAGCTAAACCCAATATTAGCAATAACATGAAATACACCTCTATATAATGACAGAATGCGCTTGCAAGCGCATTCTGTCACACCCATTAGCTATGACATGCATGATCTGTGAAAATAAAGCATGCCATAGGCAATTTGGCGTTAAGCTACTTTTGCCGCATTATCTTCATTCTTTTGACGAGCTTGCTCGTTCAAATATTTCTGTCCTGCTTCAACCAGCTCCGGCAATCCGCTATTAATATTTTCATATGCAGCGAGCTTCCGCTCCGCCGGCGTGGCGTAATTTTTGTCCCATTCAAGCCAACACGGAATCATGATTTTATTCCAAACCGGGGGAATTAGAGCCAATATACCGCTGATCAGATAACCATGTGGAGTAGTCATCGCCTGATTGGTGTTGCCATAATAGTTAAGCTCTGGTTCTTCAACCTGCGCATCTGAGTGATGGTGTGAATGCCGGGAAATGGCCCATACCAGCCAGTAGGTCATACGATGCGCGTCATCCCAGGCATGTCGACGTTGAAATGGTTCGGTCGGCACGCGGCATAAACCTTGATGTTCGATGTAGTTAGCTCCTTCCAAACCGGTGTGGGCAAGAAAACCGATTAACAGCATTAATCCAACGCCCAGAAATCCAGCCGCATAAAAGAACATGCCTAATACGAGCGCTTCTATCGCCCAACCCTGGAGGGCCTGGTTGCGCCAGTGAAAAGCAGATAAACCCTTTCTCTCTAAGCGCTGTTTTTCCAGGTTCCAGGTCATTTTGTACTGACCCCAAACGCTGCGCATTCTAAATTTATAAAAATTCTCTCCGCGATGCGCCCATGAGGGATCAGCGGGTGTGCAAATTAAATTATGATGCCCGTAGGGGTGGCGAATAGAAAAATAAGTAAATAGACCAAACGCTTCACCGATACGACCTATCACGACCGATTTGGGCTCAAACGTGCGGTGTGTCGTATTGTGACCAATAACGACGCCATTTAACGCTCCGCCTGCGGTAGCTATGCCGAACGCACCGACATATGAAAGTAAGGTACTTGTTTCAAAAGCAGCAACCAAATCCACTCCGGTTACGGCTTGAACCATTGCGCCGATACCAAACAAATCCGTTGCAGGAAAACCAAGCCGCCAGGCAAATAGAATGACCAGCAGAGCGTTGCTGAATATGGCAGCTACTTCCAACACAGGAAATATTTGCGGATATTTATAGGTGCCAGCCCACACCTCGGTGTCTTCACCAAAAAAATAATCACCAAAGAATGCCAACGCACCAAGGAACGCTGCATAATAGAAAATAGCATTGCCAGCCACGAAGAACAATGGAATCGCTAAAGCCAGAGCGAATGAAGGTGAGGCAAATCTAAAGTACTTCCAAAATTGCATCAGCGCCGTCTCACCTTCGCGCGGTCCTTTATAAGGTGAGTCGGGTGTTGTAAATATTTCGAATAACATGTTACTTACTCCTGAAATTCTTGATGATCCAATTTACGTAATAGCATAAGTTCTCCGTGATAGCGTATTGTGCTCCGTGACAGCGTATTGTGTTCAAGAGAACACAACCGTTACCATCCGATCATTTATAAACTTATTGCAACTGGTTGTTATTAACTGCATATGAATATCATTGCAGTACTCTTGGGGAACCTCTGAACAAGTCATGAACTCGGTTCTTGCGGCCCTTCTGTTCAGCTTCTTTGTTGACAATCTTCGCAATAGCCCTGCTAATCCGCGCGATTGTCGTCTCGAATCTGAACATAATGAACCGCCCTGCCTCCGTCCAGACTTGATTAGAGGTTCCTTAGGTGCAAAATGTCTGTATTAATTATAGTTCACCGACAAACGCCGCGACTAACCATAACCTGTACTGATTATTACTATAAGAAAACTTTATTATTCGAAATCTAACAGAAGGCAATTCTCTTGTCAAATCATTACTCTACAAAAAACCCACATCATTATTCGCAGATTCAAATCCGAAGTGCATCAAGATTTGATATACACTGCGAGGTGAATATTTTATTTTTTTATATGTAAGAATTAGCCGCGTTGTTTACAGATTCCGGTTTTATTGGAGATACTGTAAATATGAATATGCGCAAACGAACAAGACTGACGCCGCATGATCGCAGGTCAATCTGGTCACGCTATCAGGCAGGTGATATAAAGGTCGCCCGGTTAGCAGCAATATACCGTGTTAGCAGGCCGACAATCTATAAAATCCTGGCGCGAGCCCGTAAACAGGAATTTATCCCTGGAGACAGCACCAATAAGCGCTATCGGTTTTTGGAGTACGGTCTTGAGCGACTCGCCAGGGTTGAGAAGTCTTTGCAGCGCAAGCTCAAGGCGCAAGCCAGGCGATATAACAAATCTTGCCAGGGTGAAATGATGCACTTTGATACCAGACGCCTTCCCGTACTCGAAGGAGCTTGCCTGACACAAGGTAGAGAATACCTCTTTGTAGCGATTGATGATTTCTCACGGGAGCTGTATGCCGCTATTTTACCCGATAGAACCCGGGACAGTTACTATCTACCCTCCTCCATCAAAAACCTGTACTGAATTAATTATGAAAAATGATATCATTCAGCCCGGCTCGCCAGCATTTCTGAACCCCATGCAGCAACGCAGTTGGCGCACGCTGGGAAAACTGCTGCAATTTCTTCAGACCTATCGCTGGCGTGTAGTGGGTGCGGCCAGTGCTCTCGTTATCGCCGCAGGCAGTGTACTGGGTCTTGGCCAAGGTCTGCGTTTACTGGTTGATGCCGGTACTATCGGTGGAAACGCGCAGGAGTCGTCTTCCTGGATCGCATCCGTTTTTCTGGGCTTGATTACCATCATGGCGCTGGCTACCGGGGTGCGCTACTATCTGGTGACCTGGCTGGGTGAGCGGGTGGCTACGGACCTGCGGCGTAATGTATACGAGCATTTGCTGCGGCTGAGCCCTGCTTTCTATGATGTCAACCGTGTCGGGGAATTACAATCACGCCTTACTGCGGATACAACATTGCTTCAAACCGTGATTGGCTCATCTTTATCGATCGCCTTGCGCAATATCATCACCTTTGTTGGCTCTATTATCATGCTGGTCGCAACGATACCGCATCTGGGATTGCTGTTGATTATCTGTGCGCCCCTCGCTGCTTTTCCTGTCGTTCTTTTTGCGCGCCGGATCCGGATGATGACGCGAAAAACTCAAGATCATGTGGCAGGCTTATCCGGGCAAATTGATGAAACATTGCATGCCATTCGTAATCTTCAGGCGTTCGGGTTTGAACCGTGGGCGCGGGATGCTTTTTTTTCAAGGGCTGAAGCTGTGTTTGCTATGGCTCGTTCCCGGATCGTGCAACGCACATTTCTGCTTGTTATGGTCATGTTGCTGATGTTTTTCGGCATGTCCCTGGTGGTTTGGATCGGGATTCGTGATGTTAACGCCGGCAAAGTCACATCCGGCGAACTGTCAGCATTTCTTTTTTATGCGTTGGTCGCTGCCAGTGCAGCAGCCATGATCGGCGAGGTAGTGGGTGATTTGTTTCAGGCGGCAGGTGCAGCAGAAAGATTGATTGAGATATTGAATGTACAGCCGCAGCTCATATCTCCGGTACACACTGTTGATTTGATCCAACCCCAGGGTTCGATCACAATGAGGGATATTGAATTCCGCTACCCGACGACACCCGACCGCCCGGCAATACAGCATTTTAGTTTAGAGGTTGCTCCCGGGGAACGTATCGCACTCGTAGGTATGTCAGGAGCCGGGAAATCCACCATATTTTCTCTTCTGTTGCGTTTTTATGATCCCCAGAATGGCAGAATCCTCTTCGATGGACATGATTTGCGTCATTTGGATTTGAAACAACTGCGCCAACAGTTCGCATGGGTTCCCCAGCAAGCCGATATTTTTGCTACTACGGTGAGGGAAAATATCCGTTTTGCTTTGCCCATGGCGACCGATGAACAAATTTGGACTGCTTTGCGTCTCGCTCGAGCCGATGAATTTATACAGGATCTGGAACACGGTCTTGATACCGAGCTTGGGGAAAGAGGAGTGCGTTTATCCGGCGGACAAAAACAGCGTGTGGCAATCGCGCGAGCTCTTTTGCGCAATCCAAAGGTGTTGTTGCTAGATGAAGCTACTAGTTCTCTTGATGCACAGAGTGAGCACCTTGTTCAACAGGGGCTGCATGCGTTGATGCATGGACGCACCACTCTGGTGATCGCCCACCGCCTTGCAACGGTGCATGACGCTCATCGAATCGTCGTCATGGAAGGCGGGACTATCCAGTCGATAGGCGACCATAAATATTTGTTACAGCATTCACCGCTTTACGCACATTTGGCTGCGTTGCAATTTATGACATTAGAGCAGAATATTTCGGCTGATCAAACGGATTTTGTTGCTACTCAACCTTAATCACAGGATTCGTTATTAAGGCTTGATAATATGAGGAGACCTCAGCATAACGCACCCGCAGTTTAAACCTTACACCAATGTTATAATTAGCCATGCAAAAGCCATCCGCCACCCAGCCCAAACTTTTTGTATCCAGTTCAGATCCTGGCCATCCGACTCTACATGCGCTTGAAGATACTGAGGCCTTATTAGACTGGTCAGAGATTGAGCGTCTATTATCTACGATCTATGCTTCCAAAACAGGATCCATTATTAAGCTTCCAAAAACTACGGTTATTACGGTTATGCTGAGGTCTCATGAGATTATACAATCATTATCTACACTTTCAGACAACCTGCCTAATTCTCACTCAATGCTTCTCATGGTTAAAGATCGGGAACTATTTTATATAATCGCGGTCTTAATTTAACGAGTGTGCAATTGGCCACTCACTTCCTTCCCCTTGTGAGTAAGTGCTCGGGTCACCCCTTGACCTGAGTCAATCTAAGCCCTGAAACTCCCCCGTTTCAGGGCTTCTTTTTTGGAGTGCTTCTCATGGTTAAAGATCGGGAACTATTTCATATAATCGCGGTCTTAATTTAACGAGTGTGCAATTGGCCACTCACTTCCTTCCCCTTGTGAGTAAGTGCTCGGGTTACCCCCTTGACCTGAGTCAATCTAAGCCCTGAAGCTCCCCCGTTTCAGGGCTTCTTTTTTGGAGTGCTTCTCATGGTTAAAGATCGGGAACTATTTCATATAATCGCGGTCTCAATTTAACGAGTGTGCAATTGGCCACTCACTTCCTTCCCCTTGTAAGTAAGTTGTGAGCAAGTGCTCGGGTTACCCCCTTGACCTGAGTCAATACTAAGCCCTGAAACTCCCCCGTTTCAGGGCTTCTTTTTTGGAGTGCTTCTCATGGTTAAAGATCGGGAACTATTTCATATAATCGCGGTCTTAATTTAACGAGTGTGCAATTGGCCACTCACTTTCTTCCCCTTGGTGAGTAAGTGCTCGGGTCACCCCCTTGACCTGAGTCAATACTAAGCCCTGAAACTCCCCCGTTTCGGGGCTTCTTTTTTGGGATTGCCATTTCGATAGTTGCTATCTTAACTTTGGAATGAATAACGGTTGATAAAAACCTTCCCGACTTCCCTGGCAGGCTGTTGAAAAACTATTGCACTTGCAAATTCTTCAGTTAAAAATAGGCTCCTTATGCTCATTTACTTCCATGTAAACTCCGCTTTTTCGCCTGTTTCTGCCTCGACTTTGCTACGCTCATAACGTTTTTCAACAACCTGCCAGGTAAAATTCGAGTGACTTTACTTGAAGTCATCTTGATCTCGGAATTATTAAGTTGTAGCTTGGAATTCTTATTCCGTCAAATATAATTCTATTGCATTTTTGTAAACCTCGGAATATTGCCAACAGGCTAATTAAAAACATGTCACTGACATGTTGGTTCGACCCGGGTTAATCAAGCAAATATCCTGCCCTCAGTTACCTCCTGCGGTCATTTGTGCTTTACATTCAGGTAGTCTCAATCTATAATCAACAGTAGTTGAACGATTAGTCATTTGCTATTCATTATTTTAAACGTCGGCAGTTTGCATGTGCATCGGGATTTTTTAATTGAATTTTTAGTAATTCAAATTGATTGAGGCGGCATTCGCAGGAGATTTTATGATGCATCAATTCACGCCTTCCCACTGGGATTTATTGATCAAAAACGCCTATATTTTTGATGGTTCCGGCGCCCAGCCTTTTCATGGCGATGTAGCAATCAGGGGTGGCCGCATCAACAGTATCGGTTCCGATCTGCCAGTAGATGTTGCCCGTGAAGTCATTGATGCTAAAGGGCAATGGCTGATGCCTGGCCTACTGGATATCCATACGCATTTCGATCTTGAAGTGGAAGTCGATCCCCGGTTGCCGGAAGCAGTCCGCCATGGCACCACCACCGTGGTTATGAGTAATTGCAGCCTTGGAGTGTGTTTTGGGAAGCAGTGTCCGCCTGAGTTTCCAGAGCAAAGCCCTATCGTGGATTGCTTTACCCGTGTCGAGAATATGCCCAAACGCCTTTTGACCCATCTTGTGGATAAGGTGGTAACCTGGAATGATACTGAGACATACTTGCAGCATTTTGAGAAAATGCCTCTCGGTCCCAATGTGGTTGCTATGGTTCCACACAGCATGCTGCGCATCGAAGCCATGGGCTTGGAAGAAAGCTTGTCTCGGCTTCCGAGCAACGAGGAAATCGTCGCCATGTGTACTCTGTTGCGCAAAGCGCTCGATCAGGGCTTTGTTGGGTTTTCCAGTGACGGACTTCCCCTCCATTACATGGCCAACGATCCGCATCGCAATGCGAAAATTCCAGCCCAATACGCCACCACGACGGAAGTGGGCGCACTGGCTGAGGTCGTAAGGGAATACAACAGAATCTGGCAAACGACTCCCAATCCTGAGTCCCCGTTGATGATTCTGCAAACGTTGTTGCTGACCAGTGGCCGCCTTTACGGAAAGCCTTTGCGTATGACTGCCACGGCAGCCATGGATATCAACATTAATCCCCATGGCGCCAAGGCCATCCTGGGACTGAGCCGCTTCCTCAATTCATCACTGATGCGCGGTCATTTTGTTTTTCAGGCATTATCGGCGCCATTTGCTGTTTACGCGGATGGCATTACCAGTCCGCTGATGGAAGAGAAACCATCGCTGCGTGAACTGAACGCTATTGATATAGAAGACAGAGAAGGGCGTAAGCGCCTCTTGAATGACCCAGATTACATCAAACGTTTCCGCAAGGATTGGATGAAAGGGAAAAGCGGCTTCAATCTGGCGCGTTTGCGGCGCAAACTTAAACTCGAAGCGACCACATTCACGCGCGAACTTGACGACATGCTCATTGATCATGCTCCTGTTTCCTCATGGAAAGGCCAGAATCTCGGAGACGTTTACCGGCGTTTAAAACAATTCCAGTCTGGAGGAGCCACGGAAGTATGCTCCGATGATCAAGAGAGGCAAGCATTTGAAAGCTTCCAAAATCCGACCAAGGACGATGCTGATTTTATGCTGCATCTTCTGCGTCAATATGATCGAAATATCCGTTGGGTGATTATCACAGCCAATCAGCGTCCGGATGTATTGAAAGAACTCGTGTTCCACGAACAAACCCTGCCCGGGTTCAATGACAGCGGCGCCCACTTCCGCAATATGGCTTATTACGACGGCAATCTGCGTACTCTGAAGATGGCGGCGCAGGATTCCATCGAACTGGTTGCCTTGGCGGTTAAACGGTTGACACGTTATCCAGCCGAGCTCTTTGGTCTGGATACAGGCAGTCTTGAAATCGGGGCACAGGCTGATTTGGTGTTGATCAATCCCGAGGCTTTGCTGCAATACGACTCCGAAGCCAACTTGCAAATGACCTACCGTGATGAACTTATGACCGAACAAATGGTGAATCGCTCTGATGGCGTGGTTCCCTGTGTCATCATTGCCGGGAAAATCGCTTGGCAGAATAACGCGTTCAGCGAAAATTTCGGCAGGGAACGTTTCGGAAGTATGCTCACAGCAAGAGATGACCGTACCGTTAATGAACCGAGTGAAAATAAAAAAGAACCGCAGGCAGCATGAATATCAATCTCAAGGCAAAGTACTGAAATTGATAGCACGAAAACAAGTGCAGAAAAACTTCGCTGTTTTCCAAACCGATTTGTAACGATAGAATCAGGGCTGTCTATAGTATAATTCGTCCGTAAATAATATGATTGATGGCGAATACTTTTGTGAAAGCGATAATGGCAGCGGTTCGAATGGAGTATTAACACAGCGATTAATCCCTGTGCTGTGGCAAAAAGCTGGCGCTGCTTGCGTCGATAGGCGCCGAAAACGGCTTTCATAAAGTTATCAACAATATTGTCGTTAGTTGTCTCTATTTCGATTCACTTGAAATATTCCTCATTGCTTTTGAAGCTTATCTGGAAATCTTTGATTTAGGTCTGGATCAATGTTTCCCCCTGCCTCGGAATTTTTCATACCTTGTTCCTGGTGGCGGCGCAGGAACTCGTATGTGTCGTATATACGCTTGATCACCAATGAAGTTTTAATCTGAAAAATCGCAGAACATCAACCAACAAATCACGGGATGCTGGCGAAGGCATCATGATATAAAGTATTTCAATGCAGGTTATGATTCGGCGATTTTGGTTGCGCCTGATCATGCGGTAGAATGTTCCAAGGAACCTCATGTACAAGTCTGGACGAAGGTGGGTGTGATGCATTATGTTCAGATTCTCGAGTTAAATTGCGCGTAATAGCAGGGCTATGGCGAAGATTGTCAACCATGACGCTGGACATAAGGGACACAAGAACCGAGTTCATGACTTGTTCAGAGGGTTCCCTAATGGTACCTTTGCGCAAAGCCGCCAAATATTCCGAAATACACCCACAATAACCCGGGATGGGAATACGGATATATCAGTGATTGTCTCTATATCAATAGGTCAATTTGTTGTTTTTTGATACAAAGTTCTAAAAAAATAGTAACATAAAAGTGCATGTCCCTACGGGTTTGTCACGCAAAGGTTTCATAATAGCGGACATTGAAGCAGCGAAGTTCATTCTTTTTTGATCAATATCGGCAAATAAACCCATTAAATTCGCTTTTTTCAGCCCCGCTTGCCCTTTACTCGCGTCGTATGTATAGAGTGTTATTTCTTCCTTTGCTTTTTTCGACAGGATTACTCCATGTGGTTACGTACAAGCTGTGAATTGACGTTTGATATTACGGTGCCGACACCTTTCATCCTGATGCTGCGACCACGCAGCGGAGTGCAGCAATGGATAGCACGTGAAGAATATAGACTCGAGCCGATGGTAGGAGTTTCTGAATTCACCGATAATTATGGCAATCTCTGTCAACGGTTGATTGCGCCTCCTGGCGCTTTCGCAGTTTATACTGTCGCCGACGTCAGGGTTGCAGATCAAGTGGATCAGGCGCCGGGGGCTCCTTTTGTCGATATCGAAAATCTTCCCGACGAGGTGCTCAGTTACCTGTTGCCCAGTCGGTACTGTGAGTCGGACCGTTTCGGCGAGATGGCGGCATCAATCACAGTTGGTCATCTTTTGGGTTATGATCAGGTCAAGGCCATCGAGACCTGGTTGCGTACTACCATTCGTTATGATATTGATAGTGGTAACATCCCGGTTTCAGCGGTAGAAGTCCATTTCAGGCAATCAGGTGTCTGTAGGGATCTTTCTCACCTGGGAATTGCTTTATGTCGCAGTCTCTCTATTCCGGCACGACTAGTAGTGGGTTATCTGTACCATGTGGAGCCCATGGATCTGCACGCCTGGTTTGAAGCCTACGTTGGTGGACGCTGGTATACCTTCGACGCCACGCAGGTAAGCCTCAACGGCGGATACGTGCCTATCGGCTATGGTCGTGATGCTGCGGATGTCGCCATCTATAATCAATTTGGTCCCCCTGTGTATCCCATTTCACAAAATGTTCGCGTGGAGCTTCTCGGGTAGGAAAAGGCCGCATCGGCGATACAGTGAATCTGACAGCATCGTTGTTTGTTACAGAGGAGCCATAGCACAAAAAACACAATAACGCTTTCGCATGCTCGGCATTGCTTCAATGCCGCTTTGCAAGAAAGCCTGCCTTCCGAAAACCGCACTACGGTAAGGCGCTTTGGGGTAGGCCAGACTTCGGCGCCCGACGACGCCTCAAAAGCCGGTCAGGCCCAATGTTCTGATGATTGTGTTGGACGATATGGGATACGCTGATCTGGGCGCTTACGGTTCGGAGATCGAAACCCCCAACATAGATGTCTTGGCGGAAAATGGCTTGCGTTACAGCAATTTTCACATAGTCAAGGGATGGCCCGAAACCCCATAAACTCCGCGACGCTTGAGCGTATTGATATTGCCGCATGAAAGCAATATTTATTGAACATAGATCGCGTTGATGATTTGCATATCTGACCTTTGAATACTACGGGAATTGCATTGACAGTTTATCGGATGGTCAATGACAAGAGCCAGGATAATTTTTTTGTGCGCGATTTCCAGCAACATCTGCATGATACTTTCGGGATTGAGCATGCAACATTCTGGTGGAAATATCTTTGTGTGAGGATAATGGTATGCTGAATAGTCAAAAAAATGTTTAAACAAGGCTGAATTGCGCGGTGACCATTCCGTATCGTTTGATTGTTGCCGGAGAACTTCAGCGTTAAAGCTCCCGAAAAGGAATTAGAGATCTGGAAATATAATGGCGCTTGGGTTATATACCACCTGGCCCGGCGTTTATTAGCCTGGAACCGTTCGTCATACGGGAATTTTTTGGTTCATGAAAAGCAAAGTCGGTTGACCCGCAATATGGATTTCGCCAGGGCGACACAACACAAGGGAGTATCATTCAATATAGTGAGATGCCGTACAATAGCCGCCACCCATTCATCTTAAAGCCCGGATGGAACTGACCTGATAACATCAGGCCAAGTAAGAGTTCACGCGAAATTAAACCGAACACCGTTCGGTCAGGCAAGCAGCCGCACTAAACTATCCGCCACGCCGGATAATCGGTGTGGTTTGAGACATCAAGCGCGGCTGTTTGTGAACGCTAACCGTGAGTTAGTCAGGAATCACATTGTTTGCACATGGACCTTTCTGACCCTGGCCCACTTCGTATTCGACGGACTGACCTTCGTTCAGCGTAGCATAGCCACCGCCACTCTTGATTTCTGAATGGTGCACAAAAAGATCCTTACCACCATCATCTGGCGTAATGAATCCATAACCTTTGTCTGCATTGAACCACTTAACTTTACCTTTACTCATACTCTTCTCTTTAAAATAGTGTTGATTGACGGCAACATTGTACCATGAAATTATACAGGTCAAATATTGACCGCTTGTATAATACATGCATATAGGTGATTTACACAAGTCCTTGCCAAAAATATTAGAGGTCAGGCTTCGCATTAATGCATTTTACAAGTGGTGATTATTTGATGCAAGTAATTACCGATAGATAAACTCGGTTCTTGCGTCCCTTGCGTCTAGCTTCATGGTTGATAATCTTCGCAATAGCCTTGCTAACCCGCGCGATTTATCCCGAGAGTCTGAACATAAGGAATCACACCTGAGCTTCGTCCAGACTGGATCAGAGGTTCCTTGCGAGGCGGTGAATAGAGCCTGAGCAACCATGTTATCATAGTTTGGTTTGTTTGATACTATTAATAGTATAGTGTCTGGTCTTGGATTTTGGAGGTTGTTGACGCATGGAACTTTCGCCACGGGAAAAGGACAAATTGCTTCTTTTTACGGCGGCATTGGTTGCTGAACGGCGCAAAGCGCGTGGCGTGAAATTGAATTATCCCGAAGCCGTCGCGTATATTTCAGCAGCCATCCTTGAGGGGGCGCGCGACGGGCGCAGTGTCGCCGAGCTTATGGATTACGGGCGCTCTATTCTGGGTCGCGAAGATGTGATGGACGGCGTGGAGACTATGATTGCAGATGTTCAGGTTGAAGCGACTTTCCCGGATGGAACCAAGCTGGTGACGATTCATAATCCGATTATCCAGGAATGGAAGAAATGATCCCAGGCGAGATGATTATTCCGGAACTTTTCATCGAGCTCAACGCCGGGAGACCAACGATGGATCTAGCGGTACTCAATAGCGGAGATCGACCGGTTCAGGTGGGTTCTCATTATCATTTTTATTTCACAAGCTGCGTTGGACCATGGTGTTCCGGAGCGATTGTAGTTGAAAAGACATATAGTTCCGGTTCGTGATTGCCGACAATTGGGAAAACAGCAGATGATCCACAATAACTACCTGCCTCATATGGAGGTGGATCCACAAACCTATGAAGTGTTCGCTGATGGACAATTGCTGACCTGTAAACCGGCAACTTCGGTACCTTTGGCGCAACGCTATTTTCTGTTTTAACTGGAAAGAAATTCCATGCTTATATTTATAGAAGTGTTACCTGATGAAGATGTTGTCGATGAAATCCAGGGTAGCGTGACTCTTGATTTTGAAGCTCGAGGCAAAAGCAGGCAGCGGCTGGTACTCGACGATGGCACCGAAAGTGCGTTATGGTTGTCGCGTGGATCGCGGCTTCAGGGGGGCGACCTGCTGCGCAGCGAAGAAAATCTGATTATCAAGGTTATTACTGCAGATGAGCCAATTTCCACCCTGCGTGCCGAAGACCAGACGTTGACGATGGCGGCTTATCATCTGGGCAATCGTCATGCGATTATCCAGATCGGGGATGGTTGGTTGCGTTACCGCCAGGACCATGTGCTGGATGGCATGATGCAGGGGCTTGATCTGAAGCCAACCCATGAAAGCGTGCCGTTTGAGCCTGAACCCGGTGCTTATTCTTTGCACGATCATTTGACGAATCCTCTGGAACATGAGCGAATTCATTCATGACGCATCCCTGTTGCGTCTGCTCCAGCTAAGCAGCCCGGCATGATGCGCCATTGGTGTCGCGGCTCTATCACGCCTGGGATCGTGGGGATGAACGCGCTCTGCAACGCTGGAATCAATTTCTTTATGCTGCGCGCGATAGTCGGGAAGCGCGGGAAACGGATCATCATCTCGGCATCACGCTTGCTCGGCTGCTGATCCAACTGGGTGAGCAGAGTGCAACCGCTTGGCACCGACATGAAGAAACCACTTACGCGCTGGCGTTTTCCTGGGCAGCCAGAGCCTGGAATATTCCGTTGCGTCTCTCGATCCATGCTTTTTTATGGCAATGGTGCGAGAATCAGGTGATAGCGGCAGTAAAGCTGATTCCTCTGGGGCAAACGGCAGGGCAGAAAATGCTCAGTGCCTTGCAACCTGTGATGACTGAAACGGTCGGTATCGCTTTGCGGTTGCCGGATAGGGATAGGAGCCTGGTTACGGCGGCGCCGGGCTGGGCGATGCTGCAGGTTCGTCATGAAGATCAGTGCTGCCGCTTGTTTCGATCATGAGCTACGGCAAACTGGATGTATCTCTATGGAAATGAGCAATCCTTTGCGCGTTGGCATCGGAGGACCTGTTGGCTCCGGTAAAACGGCGCTGGTGGCCGCGCTTTGCCGAATATTGGGTGGAAATCATGAACTTGCAGTGGTAACCAACGATATCTATACACGCGAGGATGCCGAATTTCTGGTACGCAATGGTGCGCTCGAAGCCGAGCGTATCATGGGTGTTGAAACAGGAGGCTGCCCCCATACGGCCATCCGTGAAGATGCTTCTATCAATCTGGCGGCTCTTGAAGCGCTTTGCTACCGTTTCCGACACCTCGATCTGGTTTTTATTGAAAGCGGAGGCGATAATCTGGCGGCGACCTTCAGCCCGGAATTGTCGGATTACACTATTTACGTCATTGACGTTTCCGCTGGTGATAAAATTCCTCGTAAGGGAGGGCCTGGCATCACCCACTCTGATCTGCTGGTCATTAACAAAACCGATCTTGCGCCTATGGTGGGCGCTTCACTCAAGGTTATGGAGCATGATTCGCGTCGCATGCGGGGTGCGCGTCCGTTCGTGTTCGCCAATTTGAAAGCAGGAGAGGGCGTTGAGCGCATTGCTGCTTTCATATTGGATATGCTGAGTATTCGACCAGAAGCAGCAAGGGAAGCTCTGAATAAATCATGAACTCGGTTCTTGCGTCCCTTATGCCCGAAATACTGACTCAAGATCCTTTTTGCTTCGAGAATATGGCGTGAACTTTGGGTTGGTTGCGCTTGTTGACGAATATCAGGATAGCATCATTTTCTTCGAGCGCAGTTTCCCCTCTTGGAACAAAGAATTGATCGTTTCGACAGATAAAAACAACCAGACTATCCTGCGGCAGACCCAGGTCGACAATATATTTGCCAATGACTTCCGAATTGTAGGTAACGATAAATTCAACCAGGTCGGTGTCTACTCCATCGGTAGGGATAAACTCCAGGGGGTAGCGTCGTTTGCGCTTAAGTGGTGCATCAACCTTCAACCATCGTGCTACAATGGGAATTGCCCCGCCCTGCAAGAGCGCAGAGGTGAGAACGATGAAGAATACAAGATTAAACATCAACTCCGCATTTGGCACGTTCGCAAGAAGCAGAAACGTGGATAGAATAATCGGCACAGCGCCGCGCAATCCAACCCACGAGATCATGGTCTTCTCCCTGAGACTCATTTTTGTAAAGAGCAGGATGACAAAGACGCTTACCGGGCGCGCGACAAATATCAGAAACACCGAAACAAGCAAACCAAATGATGCGATGGGAACGAGGTGCGAAGGGAAGACTTGTAGTCCCAGAATCACGAACATTACGATTTGCATCAGCCAGGCAAGTCCATCATGAAAGCTCATCAGATTTTTCTTACGCACGAAGTCACTGTTACCTACAATCAATCCAGCAAGATACACAGCCAGGAACCCATTTCCACCGAGGGAAGCAGTTGCTCCATAGGCAAGAAGAACCATCGCCAGGCTCAACACAGGGTAGAGTCCCTCGTAGTCTAATCTCAGCTGCTTGACCAGGAAAGTCATTCCCTTTCCCATGCCATATCCCATGATTGCGCCAAGACACATTTGTTGAATAAATATCAAGATTAGTTCGGGTACAGAAGCACTCGGATTGACCATGAGATGGATAAGACCAATCGTAAGAAAGACTGCCATTGGATCATTGCTGCCTGATTCCAACTCAAGCAAGGATCTCAGCTTCCCTTTCAGATGCATCTTTTTAGTTCTTAAAACCGCGAAAACAGCAGCGGCATCGGTTGATGACACGACTGCACCAAGCAGCAAGCCCTCCAGCCAGGAAAAATCAAGTGCATGGATGGCAAACCAACCGACTAAAAACGTTGTGATGAGTACACCCACAGTTGAAAGAGCGATACCTTGCCAAAGAACAGGACGTACGCTTTCCCAGGGCGTATCAAGCCCACCTGCAAAGATGATGAATGCCAGAGCCACGATACCCAGAGATTGAGCGAGCCACGGATTGTCGAAGTAAATACCCCCTGGACCTTCCGAACCAGCGAGCATTCCAGTGACAAGAAATGCCAGAAGAACAGGGATTCCCAGTCTTCCCGATACTCTGCTGGCGATTATGCTGAGAATCAACAGCAGAGATGTTCCCAAGAGCATGTATTCAATGGGAATCATCTTCTACCCTTGATTCTGCTTGCAACTCAAGGCTTTAACCTGGTTGGCATGATTGTCCTTGTTTATTCGACCCGGTTGGTATGAAATATTGGTTCGCAAGGCTGGCGCCAAATGAAAGGCACCAAAAAATCATCACCGGAGGTGATCATTCTATGGGTAAAATCAAAGCCCGGTCAGATCTTGCGTATTCTTGATCTGGAAGGGAAGCAGGTGGTCGATACATATTTTTTCGGCTATCCGAGCGCTGCCGTGCGACCGAACCTATTCGCGAACAAGGTGATATTTGTCTTGCCACGGGTTCTCGAACTGCATTCGAATGAAAACAACATCATGCTTGATAATAGTAGCGGACACTCGTGACCGCCATGATACACTGGGCGGTGCTGGGGCTACTGAGAGTAATACCGTGCACTATGATCGTAAAAACGCTGGTTGCATGCTTGCGATCGCCGAACACCCTGAAAATAACCCACGTTGAGCATGATATCATATATCGAGACTTTTCCACGAAAGCCAAAAGGTTCTAATGCTGCGTTAAACATGTGCTCGATCGGTTATTTACTCCAGTAAACTTCCTCTCTGTGCGCATTTTGGCCTTGCTTGAAAACCTTATCATCTCTGGTGCAAAGGTCTTTGCTTGCTACTTCACGCAAAGGCGTTTTATCATTACAACGATTAAAGAGCATGGGCAGGACTGCAAGGATGCTTTAATTCGCAAAATCAATGGCGTTCGTCTTACTTACGCTAATTGAACAGGAGCTACAACATGAGTGTAGAGTTTGACAAGGCCATTTTAGATAATGGGGTTAATCATGTTGTTGCTACGCAACCAAGGTCTAAAAAGAAGTTTCAGCTATCAAGCACTAAAAATCCTGATTACACGCCTTTAGGCCATGTCCAGTCTATCTCTGGGTATAGCAACACTCGTGCGCCGATGGATAACTACCCTACACCTGATATTGCAACACTATCGCTACTTGAGCGTGAAGATTTCGCAGGGCAGATATGGGAGCCAGCTTGCGGCTTGGGTAATATCGCAAAGCACTTTAAAAATTGCATGGCAACCGATATTAGACAAGATAATATTTACGGTGAAACAGGTATTGATTTTTTAACAGATTCCGCGAAAATCCTCTCCGAAAATCCTCTCCATTCAGGGGGAGGATGGATAGCGGGGACACTGCCAAGTGTCCTGGTTGTTGGCTAACCTGGTGTTTGCTATCATTGTTTTTTTCCATAGACCAAATATAATGGAAAGCATGGAACGTGTGCAGGCCTATAAATTCCAGATCATGCCAAGCGGCGAACAGCACCGCGATATGCGCCGCATCGCGGG